>OBZN01000081.1_pt1 | contig 66702 bp, 59 predicted proteins | sample 1476951 | NCBI WGS metagenome assembly OBZN01 (sample SAMEA2580246, study PRJEB22360) | human gut metagenome | biome: human gut; feature: human-associated habitat; material: faeces | place: Denmark | collected 2008/2010
AATTCCATATAGATGTACCTGTCCTTTCTGAATGTTGTGTTTGATGGTTGGTTTTGGGTTCTGGTCTGGAAGCCGGAGGGGAACGCTCCGGCGGTGGTGATTTCTTCGTGGTATCACATCCTTTCTGGTTTTAGGGTAAAAAAATAGACGCTCATTTCTGAACGTCTGAATTGATACACTGGAAAGGCGGAATATTTGCTTTATCCTCTATATTTTTGTATATGTTGTACTTACAAGGTCGCCCCAGAACAAAAAGCCCGCAGCACCTACGACAATATCCTTCGGGTGGTAACGGACTATGATGTGTACGAGCCTATTAAGTTTTTGCGGGAGCGTGAGATTGTGCATTACCAGCGTTTCGGTGAAGCAAAGCGGGAAGATTGTAGTAAAAAATCAACGGTGCTGAAAGCCCACAAATACAGCACTTTTGGAAAGATACTATCAATCAGAAAAACGCAGGACGTAGGCATAAGCCGCCCTATCTGCTGCTAAACCTCAAAATTGATAAGAACAAAAAAGAGATAGGACAAGCTGCTTCTACTTATAATTTAATATTGACCCGCATACAGCGGCGTTTCTCACTCCTACACAGGAGAACAGGAACGCCGCTATTTTTTTACCCTCATGTTACGCAATAGGGACAAAAAGAGCCTTGCTATACAAGGCTTTGTGGGTGCGATTTACGCAAAGTAAGGGATTGATACCTAAACCCTCAAAATCGCTGTTCTACTGCGTAACAAATATGAAGCAAAGGAGTGATGAAGCTATGGCAGTTTTCCGCGTGGAAAAGAACAAAGGTTATACGGTTATGAGCAACCACCATTTACGCAACAAGGAACTTTCCTTAAAGGCAAAGGGCTTGTTGTCGCAAATGCTCTCACTTCCCGAAGATTGGGACTATACCCTTGCAGGACTGTCCCTTATCAACCGGGAAAAGATTGACGCTATCCGGGAAGCAGTACGGGAACTGGAAAATGCCGGATACATACAGCGTTCAAGGGAACGTGATGAGAAAGGACGCTTACGCGGTACAACGTATGTTATCTATGAGCAGCCGCCTAAGTTGGATTTACCTACATTGGAAAAACCAACATTGGATAATCCAACATTGGAAAAGCCTATGTTGGAAAAACCTACGTTGGAAAATCCAACGCAATTAAATAAAGATATACAAAAGACTGACTTACCAAAAAAAGAAAAATTAAATACAGATATATCAAGTACCCATTCCATTCCTTTCCATTCCCTAAATCCATCTCCCTTAGAGGACGCGGCACAGCCGCCGGAACGGAAGCGAAAGGAAACGGAACCGAGTGCATTTGATATTTACGAAGAAATCATCAAGGACAATATCGAGTATGACATTCTCATGCAGAACAACCGCCTTGATAAAGACCTCATCAATGAAATTGTGACCCTCATGCTTGAAACTGTCTGCACCAAACGAAAGACAATCCGTATCGCCGGGGACGATTACCCGGCAGAGCTTGTAAAGGCAAGATTTATGAAACTTGACAGCAGCCACATTGAATTTGTCCTTAACTGCATGAGCGAAAACACCACAAAAATCCGAAACATCAAACAATACCTGCGGGCGGTACTTTTCAATGCCCCGTCTACCATGAACAGTTATTACACGTCCCTTGTGGCGCACGACATGGCAAGCGGCGCACTGACACCAAAGAAGCCGCAGTATGGCGACCCAGATTATTATTCCTGCAACGAGGGCGAAAGCCTGTAAACCAACCAAAAGGAGGATTTTATTATGACACAGAAAACAGGAGCTTTGATTTTTGATGAAACGGCAGACCGTTACGACATTCGCTTTGACCTTAACGACTACTACGGAGGATTGCATTGTGGGGATTGCTTTGAAGTGTTTGTACGCGGCAAATGGAAGCCGACCCGCATGGAATACGGGGACAACTGGTATCTTGTGGGTGTGAGGGCTTCGGATTTGAACGGACTGCGGGTGCGTATCTAAAGGCGGCATGAAAAATGTACGCCTTATTTTTATGCCCCGAAGCGGCACACCACCCTAACCAAACCACGAAAGGAGGGATTTCATGCAAGATGAAGTCAACGAAAAAGTTGTATCTTTAGCAATCAAAACATCTAAGCTGACCGCCGAAGTGCTGCAAAAGGCTATGAAAGCCCTGCTTGCCAAAGGCAAAGGGCAGCTAACCAAAGCCCCGCATGGAAAAATCACTATGCGGCAGCTTATGAAGCCGGGAGAAAAGGTTTCCAACATTGAGATTACCGACCAAAATATCAAAGCCTTTGACCCTATCGCAAGGAAAAACGGGCTTGATTACAACGTCAAGAAGATTGAGAACGGCAAGCCGCCGACCTACCTTGTGTCTTTTAAGGGCAAGGATATTGACGTTATGACCGAAGCGTTCCGGGAATTTACCGCAAAGAAATTAGGCAGGGATAAAAAGCCCTCTATCCGCAAGCTGCTTTCTACTCTGAAAGACAAGGCGGCAGCTCTGAACGCACAAAGGGACAAAGTGAAGAAAAAGGACAGGGAGGTATCGCTATGAAGCCGGAGCTTAAAAAGCTGCTTATCCTAAATGCCCCCTATCTGCTCTTTGTCTATATCTTTGACAAAATCGGACAGGCGGTGCGGCTCTCTCCGGGGGCTGACCTTTCCGGCAAGGTGCTTTCCCTTGCAGACGGCTTTTCCGCTGCCTTTGCAAACCCGCTTCCGAGCCTTGCCCCTATGGATTTGCTTATCGGTATTGCGGGGGCTGTCCTTATCCGGCTTATGGTGTACTTCAAAGGCAAGAACGCGAAGAAATACCGAAAAGGTATCGAATACGGTTCTGCCCGTTGGGGCAACGCCGAAGATATAAAGCCCTACACCGACCCGGTATTTCAGAATAACGTGCTGCTGACTCAGACGGAACGGCTTACCATGAACAGCCGCCCGAAGCAGCCGAAGTATGCAAGGAATAAAAATATCCTTGTTATCGGGGGAAGCGGCAGCGGAAAGACGAGATTTTTCGTGAAGCCCAACTTAATGCAAATGCACAGCAGCTACGTTGTAACTGACCCGAAAGGTACGGTTTTAGTCGAGTGCGGGAAGCTCTTACAGCGCGGCGGGTATCGGATAAAGGTGCTGAACACGATAAACTTCAAAAAAAGTATGAAATACAATCCCTTTGCCTATCTCCGCAGCGAAAAAGACATTTTGAAACTGGTAAATACTTTGATTGCCAACACCAAAGGGGACGGGGAAAAAGCCGGGGAGGATTTTTGGGTAAAATCGGAACGGCTCTTTTACTGCGCCCTTATCGGCTACATTTGGTACGAAGCCCCGGAGGAAGAAAAGAACTTCACGACGCTGCTTGAAATGATAAATGCCAGTGAAGCCCGCGAGGACGACCCGGAATTTCAGTCCCCCGTTGACCTCATGTTTGAACGGTTGGAGGAAAAAGACCCGGAACACTTTGCCGTCCGGCAGTATAAGAAATTCCTGTTATCTGCGGGAAAAACACGAAGCTCTATCCTCATTTCCTGCGGTGCGCGGCTTGCCCCTTTTGACATTAAGGAGCTGCGCGACCTTATGGAAACCGACGAAATGGAGCTTGACACCATAGGCGACCGCAAGACCGCCCTGTTTGTTATCATCAGCGACACCGACGATACTTTTAACTTTGTTGTGAGTATTCTTTACACGCAGCTTTTCAATCTTCTTTGCGACAAGGCAGATGATGAATACGGCGGCAGGCTGCCCGTCCATGTGCGCTGTCTGTTAGACGAATTTGCAAATATCGGGCAGATACCGAAGTTTGAAAAGCTCATAGCCACCATACGAAGCCGGGAAATCTCCGCGTCGATTATCTTACAGTCGCAAAGCCAGTTAAAGGCAATCTATAAGGACAACGCCGATACCATAGCCGGCAACTGCGACACCACCATTTTCTTGGGCGGCAAGGAGAAAACCACCCTTAAAGAAATGTCGGAAATCTTGGGGAAAGAAACTATTGACAGCTTCAACACTTCCGAGAACCGGGGGCGCGAGGTATCGCATGGGCTGAACTATCAGAAGTTAGGCAAGCAGCTTATGACCGAAGATGAAATAGCGGTTATGGACGGCGGGAAATGTATTTTACAGCTACGAGGGGTGCGCCCGTTCTTCTCTGATAAGTATGACATTACAAAGCACCCCAACTATAAATATCTTTCCGACTATGACAAGAAAAATACCTTTGATATGGAGAAGCATTTAAGGCGCAGACCCGCCCTTGTGAAGCCGGACGAAGTATTTGACTATTACGAAATCAGCGAAAGCGATTTGCAGGAGGACACCGACCATGAATAGACGTATCAGAAAGAAAAAAGACAAGAAAATCACAGAAGCCATAAACGGGCTTGTTTTAATTGCTGAACGGCGGGAACAGCAGCGGCAGGCTGCTATCCGGCAGTTTGTGAAACGGTGTGAAGCCCTGTATGCACAGCAGCAAAAGGAGGAATTGACGCAGTAACAAAGAAAAAGACAACTTACAGGATACGTGCCCCTACAAAAATTCCTATTTCCCACACTGACAACTGAATACCGCCGCGCGGCAGACCTTTAGGCAGCGCGGGGACTTATGACCGCGGCAGTTTGAAAACTGACCGCCGTTTTTTATGCCCTTTTACGGGGCAAGCCGCATTTGTGGCAGAAAGGAGCTTTATGGAATTTTTTAACTCTGCTATCGACGTATTACAGACCCTTGTTATCGCACTGGGCGCAGGCTTAGGAATTTGGGGCGTTATCAATCTCTTAGAGGGATATGGAAATGATAATCCGGGTGCAAAATCACAGGGCATTAAGCAGCTCATGGCGGGCGGCGGTGTTGCCCTTATCGGCACTATCCTTGTACCGCTTCTTTCCGGTTTGTTCGGATAAGGTTACGGAGGGTAGCCTATGGAGAGCATACTGGAAGCGATTAACGAATGGATAAAAGAAATCCTTATCGGAGCCATTAACGGCAACCTTTCCACTATGTTCGGGGACGTAAACGAAAAAGTAGGCACTATTGCAGCGGAGGTAGGCAAGACCCCGCAGGGGTGGAACGCAAACATTTTCAACATGATACAAAATCTGTCGGAAAATGTGATTGTACCCATTGCGGGGCTTGTCATTACCTATGTCCTCTGTTATGAACTTATCAGCATGGTAACGGAAAAAAACAATATGCACGACATAGAAACATTCATGTTCTTTAAGTGGATATTCAAAGCCTTTGTTGCCGTTTTCTTGGTAACGCATACCTTTGATATAACAATGGCGGTCTTTGATATGGCGCAGCATATTGTGTCCGGTGCGGCGGGGGTAATCGGCGGCGATACGAATATCGACGTGTCCGAAGCCCTTGCCGCCATGCAGGAGGGACTAAAAGATATGGAAATCCCCGAACTACTGTTACTTGTCATGGAAACGAGCCTTGTAAGCCTTTGTATGAAAATCATGTCCGTACTGATAACCGTTATCCTCTACGGCAGAATGATTGAGATATACGCCTACTGTTCCGTTTCCCCTATCCCGTTTGCCACTATGACCAACCGGGAATGGGGACAGATTGGGAACAACTACCTAAAGGGGCTGTTTGCACTGGGCTTTCAAGGCTTCCTCATTATGATATGCGTCGGCATTTACGCAGTTTTGGTAGGCGAAATGGTGTTAGCGGACAATCTGCACAGCGCGATTTTTTCCCTTGCAGCCTATACCGTTATCCTCTGTTTCTCCCTGTTCAAATCCGGCGCACTGGCAAAATCCATTTTCAATGCACATTAACATAACACACGCGGGAAAGTCCCGCAGAAAGGAGGTTTTTTCTTGGCGTATGTACCTGTACCCAAAGACTTATCCAAAGTCAAAACAAAAGTCGCTTTCAATCTGACAAAGCGGCAAATCCTTTGTTTTTCAGCGGCGCTTCTTATCGGACTGCCGCTTTTCTTTTTACTCAAAGACAGCGCAGGGACAAGCCTTGCGGCAATGGCAATGATTGTCGTTATGCTTCCCTGCTTCTTGGTTGCCATGTATGAAAAGCATGGACAGCCCCTTGAAGTGGTGGTAAAGAACATCATTCAGACAAAATTTACCCGCCCCAAAGAGCGACCGTATCAGACGGAAAATCTGTATGCACTTTTGGAAAAACAGCGGGCATTAGAAAAGGAGGTATCAGCGATTGTCAAAAGGACAGACAAAAAAGACGCGGGAAGCCGCAGGAAACAGGCGTAAGCTGACCCGCGCGGAAAAGAAACAGATAGCGGCGGTTATCCGGCAGGCAAAGGGGGACGGCAAAGCCCACACCGCACAGCAGACCATTCCCTATCTTGCCATGTACCCGGACGGTATCTGCAAAGTGGCACAGCGCAGGTATTCAAAGAGCATTGCCTTTGAGGACATCAACTATCAGCTTGCACAGGCAGACGATAAGACCGCCATTTTTGAAAACTGGTGCGATTTCCTCAATTACTTTGACGCAAGCGTGAACGTGCAGCTTTCTTTCATCAATCAAGGCTCACAGCAGGAACAGGCAGCGCGGGCAATCCATATCCCGCCGCAAAATGACGCTTTTAACTCTATCCGCACCGAGTATTCTGATATGCTGAAAGCGCAGCTTGCCAAAGGGAACAACGGGCTTGTAAAGCACAAGTACATCACATTTTCCATTGAAGCGGACAATCCGGCGGCAGCAAGGGCGCGCCTTTCCCGTATTGAAACCGACGTACTCAATAACTTCAAGGTGCTTGGCGTATCGGCGCACTCCTTATCCGGTTATGAACGCTTAAAGGTGCTGCATGGGGTATTCCACCCGGCGGGCGAGCCGTTCTCATTCTCTTATGACTGGCTGACCCCGGCAGGGCTTACCACAAAGGACTTTATCGCCCCGTCCTCTTTCAGGTTCGGAGAGGGACGTTATTTTGCTATGGGGAAAAAGACGGGTGCGGTATCGTTCCTTGAAATCCTTGCCCCGGAGCTGAACGACCGTATCTTAGCGGATATGCTTGATTTGGAAACGGGCGTTATTGTAAATCTTCACATTAAAAGTATCGACCAGTCGGAAGCAATCAAGACCATTAAGCGCAAAATCACTGACCTTGACAAGATGAAGATTGAGGAACAGAAAAAAGCGGTTAGAAGCGGTTACGACATGGATATAATCCCGTCCGACCTTGCCACTTTTGGAAATGAAGCAAAGAATTTGTTGCAGGATTTACAGAGCCGCAACGAGCGAATGTTTCTTCTCACATTCCTTGTGGTAAACATGGCAGACACGAAGCGGAAACTGGAAAATGACATTTTTGCTGCGGCGGGCATTGCACAGAAATACAACTGCGCCTTGACCCGTCTTGACTATCAGCAGGAAGCGGGGCTGATGTCCTCTATCCCTTTGGGAGAGAACCTTATCCCGATACAGCGGGGACTTACCACATCAAGCACCGCAATCTTTATCCCGTTCATCACACAGGAGTTATTTCAGACGGGGCAAGCCCTTTACTATGGCTTGAACGCCCTTTCTAACAACATGATACTCTGCGACAGAAAGCAGCTCAAAAATCCAAACGGGCTTATCTTGGGAACGCCGGGAAGCGGTAAGAGTTTCGCCGCCAAAAGGGAAATGACAAACGCTTTCCTCATTACCGACGACGATATTATCATCTGCGACCCGGAAGCCGAGTATTTTTCCCTTGTGCAGCGTCTTAATGGGCAAGTGATACGTCTTTCCCCTACGGGCAGGGGCATTGACGGCAAGCCCCAGTATGTAAACCCTATGGATATAAACCTTAATTACAGCGAGGACGACAACCCGTTAGCCTTGAAGTCCGATTTTATTCTTTCCCTCTGCGAGCTTGTTATTGGCGGCAAGGAGGGCTTGCAGCCTGTCGATAAGACCGTCATTGACAGGGCTGTAAGAAATGTGTACCGCCCGTTCCTTGCAGACCCCGCCCCGGCAAAAATGCCTATCTTGGGCGACCTTTACGACGAACTGTTAAGGCAGCCGGAGCCGGAAGCTGCCCGTATCGCGGCGGCATTGGAGCTGTATGTTTCCGGCAGCCTTAACGTATTCAACCACAGAACCAACGTGGAACTTTCTAACCGCCTTGTCTGCTTTGATATTAAGCAGCTTGGGAAACAGCTTAAAAAGTTAGGTATGCTCATTGTGCAAGACCAGATATGGAACCGCGTTACCATTAACCGGGCAGAGAAAAAGTCCACCCGCTACTATATGGACGAATTTCATTTGCTCTTAAAAGAGGAACAGACCGCAGCCTATTCCGTTGAGATTTGGAAGCGTTTCCGTAAATGGGGCGGCATACCGACAGCCATTACACAGAATATCAAAGACCTTTTGGCAAGCCGCGAGGTGGAAAATATCTTTGAAAACTCTGATTTTGTCCTCATGCTCAATCAAGCGCAGGGCGACCGGGCTATCCTTGCAAAGCAGCTCAATATCAGCCCACAGCAGATGAAGTATGTAACCCACACCGAAGCAGGCGAGGGACTTATCTTTTATGGAAATGTGGTGCTGCCCTTTGTAGACCATTTCCCGAAAGACACCGAGCTTTACCGCATTATGACGACGAAGCCGGAGGAAGTGAGCAGCCTATGAAAAGATTAACGCATTTCAGCCTGTTTACCGGGATTGGCGGGATTGACCTTGCCGCAGAAGCGGCGGGGTTTTCTACCGTCTGCCAGTGCGAATGGGCAGAATACCCCAACAAAGTGCTTGAAAGGCACTGGCCGTATGTGCTGCGCTTTCAAGATATTACAACCGTAACAAAGGAGGCTTTTATTGAAAAAACAGGACAGGAAACAATCACACTTATCTCCGGGGGCTTCCCCTGCCAGCCGTTCTCCGCAATCGGCCCGAAACAGGGATTTTCCGACCCCCGTTATCTCTGGCCGGAAATGTGCCGCGTCATTAAAGAACTGCGCCCCCGTTGGGTGCTTGGCGAAAATGTTGCTAACTTCATCAATATGGGGCTCCACAAAACGCTCTTTGACTTGGAACAGGCGGGATATGCAGTTTGGACATTCGTACTTCCTGCTTGCGCCGTCGGCGCATGGCATGAACGCAAGCGAACTTTTATCGTGGGGGCTGATGTTTCCCACGCCCCTTGCTTCCGACACAGGCTCAAAGGCAAATGTGGAAAAGATAAGCATATCCCCGAACGGGGCATTTCGCAGGAAGAAGCTGGACGGGACGTTTTGGTCGGCGGGACTGTCGGAAGCCGTTTATTTCCTCACACCGACCCCGGATTTAACTTTACGCTTCAACCCGGAATGGGTGGAATGGCTGATGGGCTTCCCACAGGGGTGGACGGAAATCTCCTATGGGGCATAGAGCCGGCGGATATTCCCCGCCTTGCCCCGGACAAAAAAGACAGGGCAAAACGATTGAAAACGCTTGGAAATGCAGTTGTCCCGGCACAGGTATATCCGATACTTAGGTATATCGCAGACATAGAGCTTGGACGCTGCCGGGAATGGTGCGTATTTTCAGAGAATGGAGGTGCAGGACTATCAAGCAGTTAAAACCACGCGATAAAATCACACAGAAAATGACCCGCGACGGCGTGGTGGAAGTCAACGAAACACAGCAGACCGCCGAGCGTATCAGCAGCCGGGAAGCAGACAGCGACTTTTCACAGCCGGACAGTGCCGCAGCGGAACGCGTCATAGAACATCTTGACGCAGCACATACCCGAAAGGCAAACAAAAAGGCAGTCAAAAAAGAGCAGGAAGCTACTGCTTTGCGTACTTCCACTTCCCGCTTGCAGTTTACCGAGGAAGAACTTGCCACCCCGGAACTGGAACGCTATATTGAAAAATCAAACAAAGCCGCTGACCGACTGGACGCGGCAAAGGCAGCTATCCCAAAGCAAAAGAAACTGGTTAAGGAGCGCACCTTTGAGGAAGCCGCAGGCAAGGCAAAGACCAACTTACGCTTTGAAGAACAGGAAAAACCGATACCCGGCGGCAAAAAGGGAAACCCGCTATCCCGCCCCGCACAGGAAGCAGGGATTTTCGTCCACAACAAGATACATTCCGTTGAAAAGGACAATTCCGGCGTTGAGGGGGCGCATAAATCGGAGGAACTTGCCGAGCGCGGCGCGAAATACGGGGCGCGGAAGTTAAAACAGGGCTACCGCAGCCATAAGCTCAAACCCTACCGAGAAGCGGCAAAGGCAGAAAAGGCAGCATTTAAGGCAAACGTCAACTTCCAGTATCACAAAGCCTTGCAGGAAAACCCGCAGCTTACAAGCAATCCTTTTTCCCGGTTCATGCAGAAACAGAACATCAAACGCCAGTATGCAAAGACCGTAAAGAAAGGCGGCGCAGCCACCGCCAAAGCTGCCGCCGGAGCGTCCCAAACAGCGGCAAAAAAAGCGGCTGCCTTTGCAGGGCGACACCCGGCAGGCGTGATAATCGCTATCGCCGCGCTGCTTCTGTTCCTCATGGTATCGGTGGGACTTTCCTCTTGCGGTGCTATGTTTTCCGGCAGCATGAACAGCGTGTTAGGGACTTCCTACACGTCTGAGGACAGCGACCTTGTGGCAACGGAACAGAGCTATGCCGCAATGGAAAACGGGCTGCAAAGTGAGATTGACACTACCGAAAGTACCCACCCCGGCTATGATGAATACCGCTACGACCTTGACAGTATCGGGCATAACCCACATGAGCTTGCGTCTTATCTGACCGCCCTTTTGCAGAGCTACACACCACAGAGCGCACAGGCAGAGCTAAAGCGGCTCTTTGGATTACAGTACACCTTGACGCTGACGGAAGAAATCGAGATACGCACCACCACTGATGAGGAGGGAAACGAGGAAGAGTACGAATACCGTATCTTGAACGTGAAGCTGACAAACAAGCCGATTACTTCCCTTGCAGAAGAACTGCTGAACCCACAGCAGTTTGAAATGTTCAAGGTGTACTTACAGACACAGGGCAACAAACCGTTGATTTTTGGCGGCGGTTCTCCCGACGGAAGCCCGTCCGAGGATTTAAGCGGCGTGGAGTTTGTAAACGGTACGCGCCCCGGAAATCAAGAGCTTATGGAGCTTGCAAAGCAGCAAGTCGGAAATGTGGGTGGCTACCCTTACTGGTCTTGGTACGGCTTTAACAGCCGTGTGGAATGGTGCGCCTGCTTTGTATCATGGTGCTACAATCAAGCCGGAAAAAGCGAACCGCGCTTTGCGGGCTGCGAATGGCAGGGTGTCCCTTGGTTTCAGTCAAGAGGACAATGGGGCGCACGCGGCTATGAGAATATCGCACCGGGCGACGCTATCTTTTTCGACTGGGATTTAGACGGTGTTGCCGACCATGTGGGGCTTGTGCTTGGCAGGGACGAAAGCCGCGTCTATACCGTTGAGGGCAATTCCGGCGACGCCTGCAAGATAAAGAGCTATGACCTTAACTATCAATGTATCAAAGGCTACGGGCTGATGAACTGGTAAAGCAGCCCCGAAAAGAAAGGAGAATTTATTTATGGCAATGAACAAAATCGACCGTATCAATAAGGAAATCGCAAAGACCCGCGAGAAAATCACAGAGTATCAGAACAAGTTAAAAGGACTGGAAGCACAGAAAACCGAAGCGGAAAACCTTGAAATCGTACAGCTTGTACGAGCTATGCGACTGACCCCGCAGGAACTTAATGCTATGCTGTCCGGCGGCGGTATTCCCGGCATGACTGCCACAACCGCAGACTACGAAGAACAGGAGGAAAATGCAGATGAAGAATAAACTGAAAAAGACCATGACTGCCCTTTGTGCCGCCCTTATCCTTATGGGCGGTTTTTCTGTCCCTGCCTATGCACAGGGCGCAGCCACAGAGCCGCCCGCAGGGGACGCGACCAACGACAGCAACGTAGTTGTGGAGGAAAAAGAAGAAACGCCGCCCCTTACCCCAAAGGGAAACGCAACACTGGTTGACGATTTCGGCGGCAATAAGCAGCTTATCACTGTTACCACCAAAAGCGGCAACTACTTCTATATCCTCATTGACCGCGCCGCCGAGGGCGAACAGACCGTATATTTCCTAAATCAAGTGGACGAAGCCGACCTTATGGCACTGACCGAAAACGGCGAAGCTGCCAAAAAGCCGGAAATCTGCAACTGTACGGAGAAATGCGAAGCCGGAAAGGTAAATACGTCCTGCCCGGTATGCGCGACCAGTATGACAGGCTGCACAGGCAAAGAACCTACCCCAACACCAACCGAGCAGCCGGAAGAACCGAAAGAAAAAAGCGGCAATCCCGGTGTGGTGCTTGCCTTAGTCCTCTTTGCCCTGCTTGGTGGCGGCGCAGCGTTCTACTACTTTAAGTTTCTAAAGCCGAAGAAGAATGTAAAGGGCGATACCGACCTTGAAGATTTTGAATTTGAGGACTACGACGAGGACGAGCCGGAAGCAGATACCGGGGAAACTCCCGAAGATGAAGAAACGGAGGAAGAGGAAGTATGACCTTATTTACCGACAATCCCTTTGAAAAGATGATGATACAGAAACCGGACGGGCGGCGTGATAATGCGCCGCCTGTTCCTTATCCCCCGGCTTGCGATTCCTGCCCTTACAAGGGGCAATCCCCTTGTGTGGGGTACTGTATCAGAAAACTGGAAACCAAACGACAGACCGAACGATAAAAGGAGGAATTATCATTGATTTTAGTTATCGCAGAAAAGCCCAGTGTGGCGCAGACAATCGCTGCCGTACTTGGGGCAAAGGAAAAGAAAGACGGATTTCTCACAGGAAGCGGCTATATCGTTTCTTGGTGCGTGGGACATTTGGTAGGGCTTTCCGAAGCTGCCGCCTACGGGGAACAGTATAAAAAGTGGAGCTATGACAGCTTACCGATTTTGCCGCAGGAATGGAAGTACACCGTTTCCGCTGACAAGGAAAAGCAATTCAAAATCTTAAAGGAGCTTATGCACCGGGCAGATGTTTCCGAAGTCGTCAATGCCTGCGACGCAGGGCGTGAGGGAGAACTCATTTTCCGCTTTGTCTATGAAATGGCGGGCTGCAAGAAACCTATGCGCCGCCTTTGGATTTCTTCTATGGAGGACAGCGCAATCAAAGAGGGCTTTTCCCGTCTGAAGAACGGCGAGGAATACGACGCGCTCTTTGCTTCCGCACTATGCAGGGCAAAGGCTGACTGGCTTATCGGTATCAACGCCACCCGTCTTTTCTCTGTCCTTTACAACCACACCTTGAACGTGGGACGCGTACAGACCCCGACCTTAAAAATGCTTGTTGACCGGGACGCAGCGATTACCACATTTAGGAAAGAAAAATACTACCATGTGCGCCTTGCCTTATCCGGCGCGGAAGCTGCAAGTAAAAAACTGTCTGACCGTTCCGAAGCTGACAGGTTGAAAGCTGCTTGCGAAGCGTCAAAAGCAGTCTGTACTTCCCTTGTGAAAGAGAAAAAGACCGCAGCCCCGCCGAAGCTCTTTGACCTTACTTCTTTACAGAGGGAAGCAAACCGCCTGTTTGGTTATACCGCAAAACAGACCCTTGACCTTGCACAAGCCCTGTATGAAAAAAGACTTCTTACTTATCCGAGAACAGACAGCGCATTTCTGACCGACGACATGGGCGACACAGCGGCGGGTATTATCAAGCTGCTTTGTGGGAAATTTTCTTTTATGGCGGGAAAAGACTTCACGCCGGAGCTTGGAAAGGTTCTGAACAGTAAAAAGGTATCAGACCACCATGCCATTATCCCGACTATGGAGCTTGCAAAGACCGACCTTGCCGCGCTGCCGGAAAGCGAAAGGAATATCCTTACCCTTGCCGGGGCGCGTCTACTTATGGCGACCGCCGCACCGCATACCTTTGAAGCGGTTACAGCAGTTTTTGAATGTGCCGGACAGTCCTTTACCGCAAGGGGCAAGACCATTCTTTGTGAGGGTTGGAAAGAGATTGACCGAAAATACAGGGCAGCCTTAAAGAACAAGCCCGAAACGGACGACGCAGACAGCGACACAGAAAAGACCCTGCCGCCATTTAGCGAGGGACAGACCTTTGAAAATCCGGCGGCAACGGTAACGGAGCATGACACCACACCGCCAAAACCTCACAACGAAGCGTCGCTGCTCTCTGCTATGGAGCACGCCGGAAGCGAGGACACCGACCCGGACGCAGAACGCAAAGGGCTTGGAACTCCCGCCACCCGCGCCGCCGTCATTGAAAAACTGGTAAAGGGCGGTTTTGTGGAGCGAAAAGGCAAGCAGCTACTTCCCACAAAAGACGGTATCAACCTTGTGTGCGTCCTGCCGGACATCTTGACAAGCCCGCAGCTTACCGCAGAATGGGAAAACAATCTGACGCAGATTGCCAAAGGCAAGGCAGACCCCGCCGCATTTATGGAGGGTATCGAGGATATGGCGCGGGAACTGGTAAAGACCTATCCGTTTCTTTCTGATGATAAGGCGCAGATGTTCAAGCCGGAACGGGAAACATTGGGAAGCTGCCCCCGCTGCGGTTCTCCTGTCTATGAGGGAAAGAAAAACTACTATTGCAGCAATAAGGAATGTAGCTTTACCATGTGGAAAAATGACCGTTTCTTTGAAGAACGAAAAGTAACCTTTACCCCCAAAATTGCCGCTGCACTCTTAAAATCCGGCAAGGTAAATGTGAAAAAGCTCTATTCTCCAAAGACGGGCAAAACCTACGACGGAACTATCGTATTGGCTGATACGGGCGGGAAATATGTCAACTACCGCATTGAACTGCCGAAGAAAAAATAACTGAATAGCAAGCATAGGAAAAGAGTACCCTTTTCCGTAAAATCCCTGCTTTCTCTACCGAGAATGGCGGGGATTTTTGCTTGTTGGGAAGTGTCCCAAACCCTCTATTTTGTGGAGGGTTTTACCCTCTGAAATCTTGAAAAATCTTTGGCAAAAATACGGGCGCACTGTATTGAATGATGAAACAGGAAAATGCAGCGTCCGCGCTGCCGTTTGGAAAGGAGGTTACACATGGCAAGTTTACGGGACACCGTAAAGGACTATCAAGAAGAATTAAGGGACGGTATCGCTTGGGTGGCATTTTGGAAAACGGGACGTTCTTGGAACGCCGAATATTTCCACCTTGAAATGGGCGATATTCTCTACCCGGAGGACAGAAGCCGCATGGAAGAAATCAAGCAGGCTGACCCTGCCGCCATTGTGGTAAACGGCTATTATTCCGGCTATCTTGGAGAGGATATGAGCCTTGACGAGCTGACCGCCGGAGTGCGCCGCCACTACGAAAACGGATATAGCAATATCGGGGAATTTATCGAAGCCCACGACGACAGGCTGCCGCCGGAGCTTATCGAAAAAGCAAGAGCCGCCGCCCACGCTGCGGGGCTTCCTTTCTCTGAAAAAGCCTACCGGGACGGCGAAGAACCCGACCCCTATCTATTTGACGGGAGCATGAGCAAGGAGGACTACGAACTTATGCACCGCATGATTGAAAACGAAAGGAGTGAACGCATGGAAGAAACGATTTTAAGCGGGTATCTTTCTAATCTTGGAAAGTACACCGAGGGCAGCCCTGCGGGCGAATGGGTATCATTCCCCACGACTGCCGAACATTTGAAAGAAGTCTTTGACCGTATCGGGATAGACGGCAAAAACTACGGGGAGCTGCATATCACAGAATACCAGTCCTCTATTGCAGGACTGGCAGGAAAATTGACCGAGCTTGAAAGCCTTGACGAGCTGAACTATTTGAGCGAACTTTTGAAAATGCAGTTTGACGACGACCGGGAAAAATTTGTTGCAGCTATGGCATACGGCGACCATACAAGGGACTTGCAGGACATCATCAACCTTGCACAAAACCTTGATTGTTACTGGCTTTACCCGTCCGTACAGAGTGAGGAAGATTACGGGCATTATCTGATTGAAGAACTGGACGAGTTGGAGCTGCCCGAAGAAGCAAAAAAATATTTCATGTATGAGGAATACGGGCGGGACGCTGCTGTCAATGACGGGGGCAGCTTTACCGAGCAGGGCTATATCTACAATAACCGCAACACCTTTACAGAATGGTACGACGGGCGCGACGTGCCGGAGGAATACCGGGTAACGCCGCCGCCAGTACAGGAAAAGGAACAGGCAGACCTTGACGCTTCCGCAGCCATACCGCCCGCCGCCACAGAGCCACCCCCGGTTCTCCCGATTATCCTATCTTCTGAAAAGCCCGCCGATAAAATGAAAGAGATTACCGACCGACTGGAACAGGGAATTTTAGGGCTTTATGAAAGCGACCGTTACGCCGATTATCTGCGTACTATGTCTAAATTCCATGATTACAGCCTTAACAATACAATCCTTATCGCCATGCAGGGCGGCAATCTTGTGAAAGGCTATAAACAATGGGAAAAGGAATTTGACCGCCATGTAAAGCCCGGAGAAAAAGCTATCAAGATACTTGCGCCGTCCCCGTTTACCGTTAAGAAACAAGTGGAAAAAATCGACCCGGACACCCAAAAGCCTGTTTTCGATAAGGACGGGAAACTTGTTACCGAGGAAAAGGAAATCAAGATACCCGCTTTTCGTGTAGTATCTGTCTTTGATATTTCACAGACTGAGGGAAAGGAACTTCCTGCCCTTACCTATGAGCTGACGGGCAATGTGGAACGATACAAGGATTTTTTCGCTGCCCTTGAAAAGACTTCCCCGTTTTCTATGGGATTTGAAGCACTAAGCGGCGGCGTAAAGGGACGCTGCAATTATGAGGAAAAGCGTATCATCATCAACGAGGGCATGGACGAATTGCAGAATATCAAGACCGCAATCCATGAAATCGCCCACGCAACGCTGCATGATACCGCCCTTGCCATGCCGGAACGCCCCGACCGCCGCACCCGCGAGGTACAGGCAGAAAGCGTCGCCTATGCGGTCTGCCAACATTACGGGCTTGATACGTCGGACTATTCTTTTGGGTATATCGCCGGGTGGAGCAGCGGAAAAGAACTTGCAGAACTGAAAGGCTCTCTTGAAACAATCCGCAGTACCGCCGCAAAGCTGATTGATACCATAGACGGACATTTTGCAGAAATCCAAAAGGCACAGGATAAGGAGCAGACCACCGAACAGGCACAACCCGCACAGGAAGCCGCCAAACAGCCCGAAGCAGAAGCAGCCGCGACGGAGCTTCCCGAAGAAACAGCCCCGGTACATGAAAAAGAAGCACAGCCGGAACAGGCTGCACCCGCCCCTTATTACACTATCAATGAAGCTGCCGCCAAACGTGCAAAGGATATGAACAGCTTTTTCGATTATAAGCAAGGCAGCGCGACGGCTGAATACAGACACTATGTAGATGAAGCCGTACAGCTTGCAGAAAGGCAGAAACAGCGGGTAGACCCTATGTACCATGAGAAAATAGACAGCCTGCTTGATACTTACGCCCGGAAACTTGCGGCAAACATGAACAAGGGCTATGAGATTGACGCGCGCGTTCCCTCTATCCTCATTGCAGGCGGCTCTAACTTCCCCACAAGGAAGAAAGAAAAGCAGAACGCAGCCCGCGACAGCAATTACCGGGAGTGGCAGGACATACAAGGGCTTCTTGATAAAATCCGCAGTACCGGCATGGGCGGTATCAGCGCAGACGACCCGCAGGCAGTACAGAAGTTAGAAAAGAAACTGGAAAGTCTTGAAAAATCACAGGAAACCATGAAAGCCGTAAACGCCTATTACCGCAAGCATAAGACCCTTGACGGCTGCCCGCATTTACCGCCGGAGGAACTGGAAAAACTGAAAGCAGACATGGCGAGCAGTTGGCATTTAGAGGACAAGCCCTTTGCGACTTGGGCGTTATCCAACAACAGCGCAGAAATCCGGCGTGTAAAAGACCGTATCAAATCCCTTTCACAGCAAAAAGAAATCGGTTTTGTCGGTTGGGAATTTGACGGCGGCAAGGTGGAAGCAAACACCGAAGCGAACCGACTGCAAATCTTCTTTGAGGATAAGCCGGACGAAGCCACGCGGGAAGCCTTAAAAAGTAACGGTTTCCGTTGGTCGCCAAAAGCAGGGGCATGGCAGCGGCAGCTTACCAGTAACGCCTACTATGCGGCTGATTATGTCAAGGCGATTGCACCCCTTACCGGGGAAAAGCCTACCGAGTTACAGCGGGCGCATATCCGGCAGCAAAAGGTAGCTGCACAGGAACAACCCGTACAGGAGCAGTTGGAACAGGAAGCCCCACAGGATAAAGACACCTTTTCCATTTATCAGATAAAAGGCGGGGACGAAACAAGGGACTTGTGCTTTGAACCTTACGACCGTCTGACTGCCACAGGACACCGGGTAGACCCGAAAAACTATGCGCTTGTCTATTCCGCAGAGCTTACGCAGGGGATTTCCCTTGAAGATATTTACACCCGCTTCAATATCGACCACCCGAAAGATTTTAAGGGACACAGCCTTTCCGTTTCCGACGTGGTGGTGCTTCATCAGAACGGGCAGGACACCGCCCACTATGTAGACAGCTTTGGTTATAAGGACGTGCCGGAATTTTTCAAGGAGCAGGAAAAAGCCCTCATTCCCGACGACTTGGAAACAGGCGAAACAATCAAAACACCGAGGGGAACTTTCTATGTAACTGCCATGAGCCGCGAGCAAATGGAAGCTGCCGGATATGGATTACACCACCAGTCCGACGACGGAAAATATCTGATTATGGGGAACGGTACAAGGGCTTTTGCTGTTTCCGTTCAGCCGGAAAACTATCTGAAAGCTGCCGAGCAGACCACAGAGCAAAACTACAACATGATTGACGGGCAGATAAACAACACCCCGACCGTTGCAGAACTGGAAGCAAAGGTAAAGGCAGGAGAAACCATTTCCCTTGTTGACCTTGCGGAAGCTGTCAAGACTGACAAAGAACGCGGCAAGGCGGCGAAAACGGAAAAGAAGCCCTCTATCCGGGCGCAGCTTCGAGCAGACAAAGAAAAGACCGCACAGAAAAAAGCGGCAAAATCAAAAAATCACGAATTGGAGGTATGAGCATGATTAGACTTACCGTTGAAGAAACAAACCTGTTGAGTATTTACCATGAGGGAAGCAAGACACAGCTTATTGAAAATATGACGGCTGCGCTGCTGTTCATGGACGAAGATATGCGCCCCTTTGCAGAGCGCACCTTACAGAAAATCTATCCACTAACAGAAAACGAGTATGCGGAACTCTCCATTTTCGCCGCTGATGAAGTATGACAGGGGTTAAGCGGCTTACGCCGCCCCAAAGCCGGAAAGTCAACCGCCTTGTAAAAAAGGAGTGCTGCAACTGCGATAACGGACACTGTATTTTACTGGACGACGGGGAGGAATGTGTCTGCCCGCAGCTTATTTCCTATTCGCTTCTATGCAAATGGTTTCAGCTTGCCGTACTTCCTCTTGATAAGCTGCTGTATGCAGAGCTTTTCAAGACCGAGGATAAAAAGCGTTGTACCGAGTGCGGCACATTCTTTGTATCAAAATCGAACAGCGTCAAATATTGCCCGGATTGCCGGAAGCGTATTACCCGCAGACAGGCAGCGGAGCGCATGAGGAAACGACGCGCCCTTGTTACGCAGTAGGGGCAAAAAAAGCCTTGATTTACAGGGCATAACAGACACGAAACTTACATAGGCGATACAGAATACCTTTTCCTTTGAAATCGGGGTTCTACTGCGTAACAATTTAATCCTTGCGCCTATGAAAAAAATCGGGAACAGTGGCTATTTGATAGCTTCCGTTCCCGGTTTTCTTTTTTACTCATTTAGTTCTTTTATATCTTTTATTCGATTTCCTAACAGGATATAAAGCTCTCCGTTTTCTGCCCTTATAATAAGAGTATCATTTTCATTGGGATAAGTCCCATATTCCACACGTTCTATATTTCCAGTAAGTATATTGCCATTATCAAAAGTGATTTGGATTTTGCTGTCTGCGTCAATATAGGTTTCCACGCCATAACTGCCATGTTCTAATGTTATTCTGTAACATGGTGTAATCTCAACAATTTTCATAATTATTCCCGTTCCTTTCCTTTCTCCCGTTCCTGTTCTTTGCCCTGCCGCAAAATGCTGTCTATGTTCTGTTTGATAATGTTGTATTCCTTGACCTGTTTTTTCAGATTGCCATAATCGGCGTAAAGGGCTTCTTTCTGCACTTGGAGCTTCCCGTATTCTTCCTGCATAGTGGCAAGGTTGGGGAGCTTGGTAATGCCCGCCGCTTTCAGTGTCTTTACTGCCGCTTCATGTAATATCAGACTGCGTTCCTGCTTTGCCCGGTATGCGTCCTTATCCTTTGCTTTGCGGTATGCTTCATAAACAGGTTTTGTCTTTTGGTAGGTAGTAACGTGCTTCATCAGCACCGCCACATCTGCAAGACGCTTTTCCACGCTCTTTAATGCGTCTGCTGTCTTTTCATTTTCCGTATTTATTTCCTCAATCCGGCTGACTAAATCTGCGTACTGCTCAATCTTATGTTCTGTCAAGAAATTCATAGTCTTTGCAGCCAGTTTCAGATTATGGATTTTCGCCCACTGTTCATAGCCCCGGCTCTCTTGTGCCTTGATACTGTTTTCAATGTCGATAAGCAGCGATACGCCGCGCTGCTCTTTGGGAGCTTTCGCCGCCTTTGTGCGCTTGCCCGCAATCCGTTCTCTGATTGCTTCCTCTGTATAATCTGCACCGAGAGTTTTTAAGCGGGTAAATCGTTCCTGTCCGGGAGCGCGGCAGGAGATATATTTTCCCGGTTTTATCTCATAGCCCGCTGTCTGTAACCGCTGCAATAATTCTTCAAAACTTGCCACTTGGGGGATAAGCGTATCAACGGCAAATTTCAGCTTGCCTTTCCAACTTGCCCCGACCTTTTCCGCTTGATATTCCGCATAGCTTTTTCCCTTGCTGCCTTTGCCCGGAACGACGACGGACAGCCCGTTTTCCCGACACAGCCTATCACTCATATTCCGTATGCCGTAGTAGCTGCGCTTATTGGAATTGTACTTATGGTAGTCAACAAAATTGACCGCACAAAAAATGATATGGTTATGGATATGCCCCTTGTCTATGTGGGTGGTTAGAACATATTCATGCTGTCCCTTTGTTACCGCGTCGGCAAGCTGTTTTCCGATTTCGTGGGCTTTCTCATAGTCCACTTCTCCCGGCTCAAAGGACTGTATCAAATGGTGGGCGAGATTGTTCCCTTTCTCAATAGCTTGTGCAAGCGTAAATCCGAACTCAATATCTGCCGTTTCATAGCTGCACCCAAAGGAGGAAACAAGCATTTTCCCGTCTGTTTTATCCGGGTTTTGGATATAGTCAAGGGCTTTGCTCAACGTGCTTTTAATAGGCTTAATCTTTGTAACCGCCATATCTCTACAAGCACCCCCTTTATTTCCTCTATGTCCTCTTGGTAGACGCTGCCTGTCGCATTGACACGCTTTGCAATCTGATTGATGTTGACCCCGATTTTCTGTATCTCCGCTGTCATGGCTTTTATGTCGCTATGGTCTGTCTGAATGATATACCCGTCAATGGCAATCTTGCGAAGATACGCCGCCATGTTCCGGGTGGGAACGAGCTTCATTTTCTGCTCAATCAATGCCCTTTCTTCCTCTGTTACATAGAATTTGATTTGTATGTTTCTTTTGCGTCCGTTCATGCAATCGCTCCTTTCCATTCCGAGGGTTTGGGACACTTCCCAACAAGCAATTTTCAACCGACGCACCGCAGGGCGGGAGGGCGAAAATACGGAAAAGGGTACTCTTTTCCTATGCTTGCTACGAAAGTTTTTCCTTATTACCTACAATGCCAAAAAGGTCTTTTTTGCCAAAGAACAGCAAAAGAAAAACGCCGCAATCTGCGACGCTTCAATCACTTCTATATAAACAAAAACGAGAGAACTTTATTCCCCCGTCCTGTCATTGTTGGCTTCCTCTATGCCTTTTGCAGTAGCAGACATAATTTTTAAGTCCGTTTCGCTCATTGTATCAAGCATGGTATCAAGCTGACGGCGGCGTGTGGACTTCTCTTGTTCCCGTTCCGGGAAAAAGAACTGGTCTACTGATACGTCAAGTAAAGTCACAAGCTCATACAAAATCTGTAAACTTGGGTGCTGCCCGCTGTTCTCAATAGACGCGATATAGCGCGGCGCAATGTTCAGTTTATCCGCTAACTGGTTGCGGGACAATCCCTTTGCTTTTCTTGCTGCTTTTATAGCTTGACCGAAAGCCTTAAAATCAAATTTTTCTTTACTCTGCTTCATAATCATTTCACCCAGTTACATTTTACTGTTCCTCTTTTCTTCGGGATATGATTACACAGAGCATAGTATTGACTGAAATAAATCATATTATAAATGCAGAGTGATACATATTCAATAAATACGACACTCTGCATTGGTATTATTTGTTAAAAGTTTTCTTTTAATGATGAAATCCATTTTTCGATTGCGTCAACTAAAACCATTTGCTGTCTTAAAACGGCTATTCCAGTTTTGGGTATTTCCGGGATATTTTCTTTTTCTTTAAGATTTTGCTCTAAATACATTTTAAGAATATCTATATTTTCTTCAATTTTATTGATACATTCTTTTTGCATTTGTGGAGAAAGGCTGTCTAAATTTACAATCACAGCATTAAAGTCTAAAAAAAGATGTATAGGCTTCCCTGCAATTTCTAACATCAACTTTTCAAATTCTTTTTCTCCTGCTTCCGTTAAAGAATATACTGCCTTTTCGGGCATTTTTCCCTCTTTTACAATTTCCCCTTTAATAAGTCCTTTTTCTTCCAGTTGAATAGCTTTTTTATAAATAGATGGGGTACTAATTTTTACCCATTTAGATATATTTCTATATTCTACTAACTTTTGAATATCGTATGCCCCCATAGGTTCTTTTTTTAATATCCCTAGAACTATCAAATCAATCGTTGCCATAATATTTTACCTTTCTATATTTTGCAGACTATAAGTGAAATAAAGCAAAAACATACACTGTAATTTATAGTATTTTATTTTATACCGATTGTCAAGACTTTTGCGATACTCCTATTGACAACCACTATAAATTATAGTAGTATTTCTTTGTGGTAGGGGTATAATTTATACTACTATAATTTATATTTAATTGAAAGGAGCTTTTACTACAATGAATGAACGTAACAGCAAAATGGAACTTTTAGGAAGTGCGCCTATCCCCAAAGCGTTAATGGCATTAGGTGTCCCGATTATGATTGGTATGCTGATAAATGCGCTCTACAATTTGGTGGACGCTTATTTTGTCGGTGGATTAGGAGAAAGTCCTATGGGGGCAATATCTATTGTTTTTCCATTAGGGCAGGTTGTAGTCGGACTTGGCTTAATGTTTGGGAATGGAGCAGCGTCCTATCTTTCAAGGCTATTAGGAAAAGGCGATAAAGATACTGCTAATAAAGTTGCAAGTACAGCCCTATATGGAAGCGTTTTTGTCGGAGCTATTTTAATTGTTCTTGCAATTATCTTTTTGAAGCCGATTTTATCACTTTTAGGGGCAACGGATACTATTATGCCTTATGCTTTGACGTATGCAAGAATTTATGTGATTTCCTGTATTTTCAATGTATTCAACGTCACTATGAACAATATTGTTGCAAGTGAGGGTGCGGCAAAAACAACTATGTGTGCTTTGCTCTTAGGTGCAGTAATCAATATTGTTTTAGACCCTATTTTCATTTATACGCTTAATATGGGTGTAGCGGGTGCAGCTATTGCAACAGCGATTTCACAAATAGTTTCGACCATTGTTTACTTATCTTATGTTCTTAGAAAAAGAAGTGCTTTTTCATTCAGCCTTAAAGAATTTACACCCAAAAAAGAAATTGTGGCAGAAATATTAAAAATTGGTGTTCCTACATTAACTTTTCAGCTTCTTACCAGTTTGTCTATTGCATTGATTAACAGAGCTGCAAATGGATATGGCGACGCAGTAATCGCCGGAATGGGAGCAGTAACAAGAGTTACTTCTATGGGAACTTTAGTAGTATTTGGATTTTTGAAAGGTTTTCAACCGATTGCAGGATTTAGCTATGGGGCAAAGAATTTTGAACGCTTACGTCAATCAATAAAAGTTTCTATTTTGTGGTCTAGCATTTTTTGTGTAATCGCAGGATTACTTATGGCACTATTCTCTACTCAAATTATTTCACAATTTGCTAATGGAAATGAAGCCATGATTGCTGTTGGACAAAAATCACTTATGGCAAATGGCTTCTCATTCTTCCTTTTTGGTTTTTATACAGTATATTCTTCATTGTTCCTTGCACTTGGAAAAGGTACTGCCGGTTTTATTCTTGGAGCTTGCCGACAAGGTATTTGCTTTGTTCCTGTTATTCTGCTTCTTCCGGCACTTTGGGGAATGAATGGAATATTATATGCTCAACCGATTGCAGATGTAATTTCTGCTATTGTCACAGCTTTTATGGCATTACATCTCCATAAAGAATTAACAGAAGCAGAAGTTAGAATTTGTTCCAACAAATAAAGCACAATTAAAGTTTCATATTTTTATATTATCTGCCAGCGGCAGAAAAGAAAAAAACGCTGCTGGACAGAAGATTTTCTGCGCTCAAAATCTTAACAGATAGAAAGGGCATGGCGGTGTTATGGAGGTAATCGCTATGCTCTTTTTTATTGAATATCTTCAAAATATATCTGCGTTATTAAAAAAAGCCATTATCCACCGACGGGATATTTTGACTATATAGATGAACTGTCAAATCAATTAAATACTGCTGTTATTTCCTATGCGTCTGTCTGCGTCTTGCGGGCAGGCGCATTTTCTTTTCCCCAAAAATTTTTTCATAAAATTTTCAAACTGATTGGCATAGTTTTGTCGAGTGGAACTGGGGGTTACGAAAGGGGAAGTTATCACCCACTTTTGCCAACGCGAAAGGAGGTGAAACCATGAATGAGCCTATTCGTACCCAGTGGCAAATCCGTTGTGCTTTTAACGGTTATTGCAAGCGAGCTTTACAGAATGAAATGCTTGCAGCCAAAAGGGATATAAAGCGTCGGCAGCGACGCGAAGTTACTTTTTCTGACTTAACTTCACAGGAAGAAAAGCAGCTTTTTGTTTGCGACCAGTATTTCGCAGATGATGAAGCTGAAAAATCCTTTGTTATAGCAGGAAAAGAAATTACTGCAAAGCTGCTTGCCGAAGCTCTACACTCCCTGCCAGAAGAAAAGCGCGAAGCCGTCCTACTGTATTATTTCTTTGATATGAGTGATGTGGAAATTGCAAAGCTCCACAACATTCCGAGAAGTACCGTACAGTACAGGCGGACAAGCTCTTTTGAACTGTTAAAACGCTATTTGGAGGAACGCGCCTATGACGAAAATGATTGGTAACACCGAACAAGATGAACGCGGCTTGTTACCTTATCCGGTAATCATAGCTGCAATTAAGGGCGACCCGGAAGCTATGAACATTGTTATACAACATTATGACAGTGAAATAGCTTATCTCTCTATGCGAACTCTCCGCGACGAGCGCGGCAATACTTATTATGGCATAGATGAGGATATACGCGACCGTTTGCGTTCGCACCTTATACGGGCAGTCCTTTCATTCAAAGTTTAAGATAGTTACGAGCAGCGTCCCCCTTTCCGCTGCTTACTTACTTGAACTTTTTTGTTCCTTGACAAAGAAAGCGGCGCAATAGAACGGCGGCGCAGCATAAGACAAATCAGATACATTCGATATATGGGGAGCCGTTGGGCTGATACGCCATGACCGAAAGGAGGGAAAAAACGAGCGAGAACTATCAGTGTTCCAAAGCAGACTTAGCAACTCTGCCGCCACAATCCATATATCGGTATAATGATACTCCTTTACCGCCGTAGTCCGAGCGTTAGAAGCGTCGCAGGCAACGGGTAGAGCTGCATGAGAACCATGCGGAAGTGAAATTCTTGTGAGGTTTGCTAAAACCGTCTGAACTGTCTATTTTTACCTTGTAATAGTGTACTTGCTGTCTTTCATAAGATGTACGGAATACCAAAGGGGGTATATTTTATGGAAGATAAAGTTTCTTATATGATTGATAAAGATGAAATCAATCAACAGAAAATGCAATTAGTTGTGATAAATCGTCGCCCACAATATTTACAGAAACCGCAGGAAGTTGCCAAACGAGAAATCGCAAGGCGGCTTTTTCAGATTTTTCGGAAATATGAATGATGTAATTGAAGGACTGTCTGTTCAATGCTATAATATAAGTGTGGGCGGCTTATGTCATAACGTCCTGTTCGGAGGTAACGAACATGATGTATGACGCATTATATGGACGCCAGTCAATCGAAAAAAAAGACAGTATATCCGTTGAAAGCCAGCTTGAATATTGCAGGTATGAAACTCATGGCGACCCTTATATCGAATATGCCGATAGAGGGTTTAGTGGGAAAAATACGAACCGACCGGATTTTGAAAAAATGATGAATGATATTCGGGCGGGGAAAATTAAGCGCGTAATTGTTTACAAGTTAGACCGTATTAGCCGTTCAATCTTGGATTTTGCTAATATGATGGAAGTGTTTCAAGAATATCATGTAGAATTTGTTTCTTCAACAGAAAAGTTTGATACTTCCACACCTATCGGCAGAGCCATGTTGAATATTTGTATTGTCTTTGCTCAACTGGAACGAGAAACAATACAAAAACGTGTCACTGACGCTTATTATGCAAGAAATAAGAGGGGCTTTTACATGGGGGGACGTATTCCTTATGGGTATCGCTTAAAGGAAACTATTATTGATAATATCCGCACTTCCATGTATGAAGAAGTCCCGGAAGAAAGCGAGCAGCTAAAACTTATTTATTCGTTGTATGCTGACCCGGCTAATTCTCTTGGCGACATTATACGGTATCTCAATAAGCATGGTATTAAGCAATTACGCGGAGGAAATTGGACTTCTGCAAGATTAAGTGAAATGCTGAGAAATCCTGTATATGTGGAAGCTGATATTGACGTGTATAACTTCTTCAAAAGTCAAGGAGCAGATGTTTATAATCCGGCAAGCGATTTTACAGGTTATAATGCCTGTTACCTATATAAAGGAACGGTATCAACAACAAGAAAACAGTGTGACCTTACGGACAAGGAAATAGTATTAGCACCACATAAAGGCTTTATTTCTTCTGCCACATGGTTAGCTTGCAGGATACGCTGTCTAAATAATCGCCAGTCAACACAAACTTGTAAACCGAAGAACTCATGGCTTACAGGAAAAGTAAAATGTGGAAACTGCGGTTATGCTTTGGTAATTCGGAAAGCAAAAACAAAATGGGGACGATATTTCGTTTGCAGTCAATCGGGACATAACGGTAACTGTAAAGGAACGGGAAGCACTGTTTATGCAGACGTTTTAGAGGAATATATGTTAAAAGCCATTCGTGAAAAGCTGTCTGAATTTAAGAAGCTATCAGATGAAGAAGAAAACAAATCTGTACCTAAAGTATCAAAAAACAAAATCCGTTTGACACAAATAGACGAGGAAATTAACGACCTGCTTTCCAAAGTAGGAAGTGCAAACGCTATCTTGATGAAGTACATCAATGATAAGGTTTCCGAGTTAGACACTGAACGCCAAACTTTACAGGAAGAAATCATTTCTCTTACTTGTACGCATACAGAAAACAAAATGGGACAAATAACAGACCATGTAAAGAAATGGGATAACATTTCCTTTGAAGATAAACAGGCAGTTGTTGACGCTTTAATCAAAGTTATCAAGGTGGCAAACGGGAATATTGAAATCACATGGAAAATCTAAGGCGGTTTTATCCGCTATCATTTTTGAGGTAAATCTACTTCAATCTTCCCGTTTCGGTGAAGCCCTCCGTATCACCCAGGAGAAACTTGACAGCCGCAACTTCTACGCCTTTAACCCTGCCTTTGACCCGGATCAGGTGCCTCAGCCCAGATAAAAAAGCAGATTGCATCCGGTCATTTGAGTCCTATGAGCGTTCCGCCCAGAAGAGCAACATCCTCCTCCTGGTGTGTTGTGATCAGGAGGAAGCGGCGGCGGCGCTGCTCCAGAATATAGCGGATAACCTCTGCCTTCAGCCCTTCATCCAATCCGGTGAAGGGCTCGTCCATCACAAGCATATCAGAGGGGGATAACAGGGCGCGCAGGATGGCTGTGCGCCTTTTCATGCCGCCGCTTAGGGTGGAGACGGGGCGGTTCAGGCATTCGGCCGGCAGAAGCGCTTCCATAGCGGAGGCAAGCTTCTTTGCCGGCCATTTTTCCTTTAGCGCAAGCTGCACATTTTCCAGAGGGGAAAATGAAGGGCACAGCCGGTCCTCCTGAAAAACGGCAGAGACGGTCAGCGGCCAGACAGCTTCCCCTTTTGTGGAAATAGTTCCGCTGTCGGCGTGCTCAAGACCCATAAGAATCCGAAGCAGAGTGGTTTTTCCAGATCCGGAGGGTGACATAAGACAGTAGCATGGATCTTGCTCAAGGGTGAGGGAGAGATCATTGAGAACCGTCAGGTTTCCGTAACTTTTTGAAATATGTTCGATGAGAAGTTTCATAATATTATATGGTTTGATTTAAATGCTTCTGAAAATCCTTTTCCATGCTGCAGACGGATGTGCCATATAGACGGAAGGGTATACCGGGAATAAGGGCCGGGCACCAACTGCATATGACAGGGAACACGCAGGGCAGATGAGGGCAGAGCAAAAGTAAGAGAGCGTTTGATCTTCAGGCATAGAACCTCTAATGACGCACGCCCATTAACAGTTTCAGAAAGATCCATTCAAAGACGGTGCTGATCAGGATAATGGCAAAGGTCCAGGCAAAAAGCCCTGCGGTATCAAGATAAAGCTTGGCATAGTAGAGCTGTTCGCCGATGGATGCCTGGGGGATGCCGATCACCTCTGCCGCTACGCCTGATTTCCAGCTCATCCCCAGGGCAGTACGACAGCTGCTTATAAGGTAGGGGTGAACGGCGGGAATGTAGATAAAACGCAGCCGTTTGAAAAACGAAATGGAAAAGACGCGGCTCATCTCAAGCAGTTCTCTGCTGGTATTTTCCAGGCCGGTCAGCGTACCCGCATAGATCATGGGGACAACCACCAGAAAGGAAATAAACACAGAAAGGTTGTCTGAGCCGATCCAGATGAGGGCAAGGATCACAAAGGAGGCCACGGGGACAGAGCGGGCCAGCACCATGGGAGGCTCCAGCATATCTTTGATAAGAGGGCAGGCGTAGCTGGCCCACCCAAGGAGGATCCCGACTGAAAATGCAAGCAGAAAACCGGCGCTGATCTTAAAAAATGAGTGGAGCAATGTCTGCCAGAAGGACGCCTGGGGCAGCAGGTCTGCCAGGGCGCGGATCATATCAAGAGGCCCCACGAAGATCACATCATTTTGGATGACCAGGTGGGCGGCCTGCCAGAGGGCCGCCCAGAAAAGCCAGATCATACAGGTCTTAAGAGACTGAACACGTTTCATAGGAAGCTTATGGCAGATAGTAGAAGTCATCCGCCGGAAGAGTGCCGCCTACAGACTTGGCATCCTGCTTAGCCAGCACGCTTAAATATCCGGAAAGAGCCTGTTTCATCTCGTCTCCGGTAATGCACGTCAGGTTGCATGACGGCATAGCCTTTAACGCGATGGGAGCTTTTTCCACGATTCCCAGATTAGCCACCAGCTCTGCTGCTTTTTCCGGTTCTTTCGAGGTATAGCTGGTAGACTCCGCGTGGTCAGCTAGGAACTGATCTACAGCCGCCTTATTTTCCTCTAAGAAACTGCTGCGTACAATGGTAACGCCAGTGACCATACGGCTTCCACTTTCCTTATTTAAAAGATCCCACTGCTCGGTCAGATCCATAACGGTTTTTAAATCAGGGTTCTGGATGCAGGCCGCTGTGGCAAAAGGCTGGGGAAGGATACCGACGGCGGAAGGATCTTCCTTTAATATAGAGGCAACCTCTGTCGCTTCTGACTTAAAGTCCAGAGTCACATCTCCTGCGGCAAGTCCGTTTTCCTCCATCAGATAATTCATCGTGTATTCAGGGGTGGTTCCTTTTCCGGTCATGTACACAGTCTTTCCCTTAAGATCTGCCATGGTGGAAATGGAGTCATCAGCCGAAACGACATACAAAACGCCCAGCGTATTGATGTCAATGACCTTTACCTGCCCCTGAGTCTTGCTGTAAAGCACGCTTGCTACATTGGCAGGCACTAAGGCAATATCCAGACTGCCGTTTGCGATATTTCCCACCAGCTCGTCTGCCTTTCCGGCCATGGTGAACTCATATGTATTGGCGGTTTCCCCGTTTTTTGCCTCATCCATCAGATAAGCCAGCCCCATGGAAGTTGGGCCTTTTAAAGAGCCTATGCGGACAGTCGTGCCTTCTGTCTTGTCTGAAACGGCATCAGAGGACTGGGAAGCGTTCTCGGCTGTCTGTTCGGATGAAGAAGAACCGGCCTCAGCTGCTTCCTTAGAAGTCTCTCCAGCCAAAGACGGTTTTGCCTCGGAGGTCTGAGCCGCGGCGGTTTCTGTCTTGCCGGATGCTCCGCATCCTGTGACTGCAAAGGCAGCCGCTGCAGCGATAGCTGTTAATACAGAAAGTTGTTTTTTCACAGTAAATTCTCCTCTCTTGCATCTATAGATGCCAGTCTTTACTATAGCACAAAATTTCCTCTTTTGCATCCGGACGAAGTCCGTTATTTTGCACATTTTATGAGAATTATTATTGATAATGATATAACAATATGAGATAATTAACCTGTCAAATGTGTACCAAATCAATCATGGAGGGTGAAGATGAAAGTTACAATATGTATTGGGAGCGCCTGTCACTTGAAAGGATCAAGGGAGATTATTGAAAAACTGCAGAAAATGGTAGCTGAGAATGGATTGTGCGACAAGGTAGACTTAAATGGCGCCTTCTGTTCCGGAAACTGCGATCATGGAGTGTGCGTTACCGTAGAAGGCGAGCTGTATTCACTGAAGCCGGAAGATACGGAGGAATTTTTTGAAAAAGAGATCAAGGGGAGACTGTGATTATGGGCATGGAAATCATTGATTTCAAGGCCACAAAATGTAAGCACTGCTACAAATGCGTCCGATACTGCGAGGTCAAGGCAATCCAGGTCAGAGACGGCCGTGCGGTGATCATGCCGGATAAATGTATTCTCTGCGGCCACTGCCTGAAGATCTGCCCGCAGTCTGCCAAGACCCTGCGAAGCGATATGGAACTGGTCAGAGGATGGTTAAGGAGCGGGGAGCGGGTGGTGGTTTCCATTGCCCCGTCCTATATGGGGCTGTTAAAATACAAGACCATCGGCCAGGTTCGCGCCGCTCTGATCCGCCTGGGGTTTGAGGATGTGCGGGAGACCGCTGAGGGGGCAGCCTTTGTCACAGCAGAGTATGCCAGGCTTCTGCAGGAGCAGCAGATGGAAAATATTATTACCACCTGCTGTCCAAGTGTCAATGACCTGATTGAGATTTATTATCCGGAGCTTGTAAAGTATATGGCCCCGGTGGTATCGCCCATGATTGCCCACGGACGCATTTTAAAGGAAGAACTGGGCCGCGAGGTAAAGACAGTATTTCTCGGTCCCTGTATAGCGAAGAAAAAAGAGGCCCAGGATCCGCGCCATGACAGCTGGATCGATGCAGTGCTGAATTTCAGAGAACTGAACAAATGGCTGGAAGAGGAAGAAATTTCCATTGAGGATTGTGAGGATATGCCGTTTGCTGCCTTTGATCCAAAGGTAAACCGCCTTTATCCCGTAACCAACGGGGTAGTGAACTCCGTGCTTGCCACCCAGGAGGAACGGGCAGACGGCTACCGCAAGTTCTACGTTCATGGTGAAGCCAACTGCATTGACCTGTGTAAGAGTATGGAAAGAGGAGAGATAAAGGGCTGCTTTATCGAGATGAATATGTGTGCCGGCGGCTGCATCAAAGGCCCTACAGTGAACGACGAATTTATTTCCAGATTTAAGATAAAGCTGGATATGGAGGAAACTATCCCGCGGGAACCGGCAGACCGCTTTGAACTGGAACGCACAGCGAACAATATTTCCTTTAAAAAGGAATTTCTGGATCGGTCCCCCAGGGAACCCATGCCCACACAAGAACAGATCCGTCAGATCCTGCGCATGACTAATAAGTTTAAGCCGGAGGACGAGCTTAACTGCGGTGCCTGCGGCTATCCAACCTGCAGAGAGAAGGCGATTGCTGTATTTCAGCACAAGGCGGAGGTTTCCATGTGTATTCCCTATATGCACGAAAAAGCGGAGTCCATGTCCAATCTGGTGATGGAAACCTCCCCCAATATTGTGCTGATTGTGGGTGCGGACATGAAGATTTTGGAGTATTCGGATGTAGGGGAAAAGTATTTCGGAAAAACAAGGTCGGAGGCTCTGGAAATGTATCTTTATGAGTTTATTGATCCGGTGGATTTCCAGTGGGTATTTGACACCCGCCAGAACATCCATGGCAAACGTGTTACATATCCGGAATACCATTTGTCCACCCTTCAGAATATTGTATACATAGAGAAGGAAAATGCAGTCCTTGCAACTTTTATCGATGTTACCCGTGAGGAGGAGCAGGCAAAAGAGGATTATGAGAAAAAACTGGAAACGATTGATCTGGCCCAGAAAGTCATCCACAAACAGATGATGGTGGCTCAGGAGATCGCAGGTCTTTTGGGAGAGACGACGGCGGAGACAAAGACCACTCTGACCAGGCTGTGCCACTCCCTGTTAGACAATGGAGCGCCCAGAGAAGAGGATGAAGCCCAGCGGCTGGAAGCAAATGCCCATCTGGGCAGCGGAGCCATTCCTCTAAAGGGCGTAATGACGCCGGGGAATCAGGGAGCATCTGCCTCCCAAAAGCCTTCCGGCTACGTCCATCTGGGAAGCATTCGCCCGAAACCGCCGGGCTATGGGAGGTAGAGGATGGAGATTACCGTAGACGTTGCTTATAAAAGCCTGAATAAATTCAGCGAAATCCTCTGCGGCGATAAGGTAGAGATTCTCCAGACAGAGGATTCTAATATCATGATCCTGGCCGACGGTATGGGAAGCGGGGTAAAGGCTAATATTTTATCGACGCTCACATCCAAGATCCTGGGAACCATGTTTCTAAACGGCGCAACCCTGGAGGAATGTGTGGATACCATCAGCGAGACCCTTCCGATCTGCCAGGTTCGTCAGGTAGCCTACTCTACCTTCAGCATTTTACAGGTTTATCACAATGGGGACGCCTATCTGGTGGAATATGACAATCCTGGCTGTATCTTTATCCGGGATGGGAAACGGATGGAGATCCCTCAGAATATTCGGGAGATTCAGGGAAAGAAGATCAATGAATATCGTTTCCAGGTAAAAAAGGGCGATGCCCTGATTCTTATGAGCGACGGAACGATCCATGCAGGAGTGGGAGACCTGCTGAATTTCGGCTGGCTCTGGAAGGATATTGCCGATTATGCAGTGCGCCAGTACCAGATCACCGTGTCGGCCATGCGCCTGGCCGCATCCATCAGCCGTGCCTGCGATGAACTGTACCAGTTTCATCCTGGAGACGATACGACCGTGGCCTGTATGCGGATCATAAGCAGCAAGCCCGTCCATTTGATGACCGGGCCGGCCCGAAACCCGGAGGACGATACGGCCATGGTTCACGATTTCATGTCTGACCCTGACGCGGCCACTATTGTCTGCGGCGGCACCAGTGCTACTATTGTTTCCAGGGTATTAAATAAGAAACTGGACGTATCGCTGGACTATGTGGATCCTGAGATCCCGCCCATTGCCTATGTGGAGGGGGTGGATCTGGTGACGGAAGGGGTACTCACATTAAACCGGGTGCTGCAGCTGCTGCGCCGGTATGTGAAACATGAGGCTGTTTCCGAGGATTTTTTTGAGGAGCTGGATAAGCCCAACGGCGGCTCCATGGTCGCAAAGATTTTGATCGAAGACTGTACGGAGGTTCATCTCTATGTGGGAAAAGCCATCAACAGTGCCTACCAGAATCCCGGACTGCCCTTTGATCTGGGGATCCGACAGAACCTGGTGGAGCAGCTAAGACACTTGATTGAGGATATGGGCAAAAAGGTGACAGTCACCTATTACTGATGGGGCTGCCTGACAGGCAGAAGTCTGAATGTATGGAATGTATGAATGGAGGAAAAGAAAATGGTAACGAATGATGCAACGATTCTGCGCCTGAAACACGATGTACTGTATGAGGTGGCAAAGGCAGCATGGGAGGATACGCTGAAGGAGCACAGAGAGCAGATCCCCTATGATATGATCCCCGGCCCTCAGGCCAGCTACCGCTGCTGTATCTATAAGGAGAGGGAGATCATCAAACAGAGAGTTCGCCTTGCAGAGGGGAAATGCCCGGTGGGAAAGGAAAGCGCCAACGTAGTGCAGGTGATTAACGCAGCCTGCGAGGAGTGTCCCATCGCATCCTATATTGTAACGGACAACTGCCGTAAATGTATGGGGAAAGCCTGTCAGAATTCCTGTAATTTCGGCGCAATTTCCATGGGCCGTGACCACGCCTACATTGATCCTGGCAAGTGTAAGGAATGTGGAAAGTGCGCACAGGCCTGTCCTTACAATGCCATTGCCCATTTAGAACGCCCCTGCAAGAAAGCCTGCCCGGTGGACGCGATTACATATGATGAGTACGGCATCTGCGTGATTGACGAGAAGAAATGTATCCAGTGCGGCGCCTGCATTCACAGCTGCCCCTTCGGCGCCATCGGCTCTAAGACCTTTATGGTAGATGTGATTCGCCTGATCAGGGCAGGAAAGAAGGTAGTCGCTATGGTAGCGCCTGCTGCGGAGGGACAGTTCGGCCCTGATATTACCATGGAGAGCTGGCGGATCGCATTAAAGCAGACAGGCTTTGCCGATATGGTAGAGGTAGCTCTGGGGGGAGATATGACAGCGGCTTATGAGGCAGAAGAGTGGGCAGAGGCTTATAAAGAGGGAAAGAAGATGACCACCTCCTGCTGTCCGGCTTTTGTGAATATGATAAAGCAGCATTTCCCAACACTGCTGGAGCATATGTCCACTACTGTTTCTCCCATGTGCGCTGTGTCCAGAATGTTAAAAAATCAGGATCCGGAGACAGTGACCGTATTTATTGGGCCATGTATAGCAAAGAAGAGCGAGAGCCTGGATCTGAATATCGAGGGAAATGCAGACTATGCCATGACCTTCGGTGAGATCCGCGCCATGATGCGCGCCAGAGGGGTAGAGCTGCAGCCGGCGGTCAATGACTATCAGGAGGGTTCCATATTTGGGAAACGCTTTGGAAACGGCGGCGGCGTTGCGGCGGCCGTACTGGAATGCATGAAGGAGCGGGATGAGAAGTTTGACGCCAGGGTTCTTCGCTGTAATGGAGGAGATGAGTGCAGAAAGGCCCTTCTTCTTATGAAGGCAGGCCGTCTGCCGGAGGACTTCGTGGAAGGTATGGTCTGTATCGGCGGATGCGTAGGCGGCCCCAGCAAACACAAGGCTGAGAATGAAGCCAAGAAGGCAAGAGACCAGCTCATCGGAGAGGCGGACGACAGAAAGATACTGGAAAATCTGCAGAAATATCCCATGGATCAGTTCTCCATGCACAGACATTAAAGTGCATGAAATCCACAACAAAATTCAAATGGAACAGGGGGTCGGACGGCGCCGGATGCGCCCCGGCTCCCCCTTTTGCTTTACGGGAGCAGGAGGCTGCATCCGGGAATACATCCAGATAAAAACAGTTGCCATCCAGAAGGAGTCCATATATAATAGGAAAATCCACCATCCGTAAAGCATCTGATTTGCGGATGGCATTTATCACAGAAAGGCAGAAGATGATTTATGAGCGGAATTTTATACGGTGTAGGCGTAGGCCCCGGTGATCCACGGCTTATAACCTACCTTGCGGCAGATACCATCCGATCCTGTCCGGTGATCGCAGTGCCGGCAGAGACAAAAGAACAGGCGGTGAGCTACCGGATCGCATCGGGGCTGATCACAGATTTGGATAAAAAGCAGTGCCTTACCTTTTCGATTCCCATGACAAAGGATAAAGGACTTCTGGAGACTGCCTATCGCAATGCGGCGGATCAGGTAGAGGAGCAGCTGAAGGCGGGAAGGGACGTAGCCTGCCTTACTCTGGGAGATCCTACGGTTTACAGCACCTATATTTATCTCCACCGTCTGATCCGGGATCGGGGATACAGGACAGAGATTATAAGCGGCGTCCCCTCCTTCTGTGCGGTCAGCGCACGGCTGGGAGACAGCCTGGCAGACAGATCCCAGCAGCTGCACATCATTCCGTCCGCCTACGGTGTGGAGGATGCTTTAAAGCTTCCCGGAACCAAGGTGCTTATGAAGGCCGGTTCCAAGATGGCCGCGGTAAAGGAAGCACTTGAACGGGAGTGCGTATCCGGGGGTATGGTGGAAAACTGCGGCATGGAAAATGAGAGTATCTTTCAGGGCGTACAGGAAATCCCGGACAAAGCGGGATACTACTCTTTGATTGTGATAAAAGAACAAAAATGACATATAAAAATGGATGAATTGTTGGTGAAAACAACCATGATGGTAAATTCTACGCGGTCAAATGTACGCCGGTGCTTGACACGGGACTGTATTTAATGGTAGAATACTTCATTAGATGGCGGAGGGACGGAATTTTTTTTTACGGATTTTAACATCCCCCTTGTCTTTTTGTCTTTAATCAATGAAAGGAGAATATGCATTATGAAAAAGACGGTAGCGCAGATCACTGCTCTCACTATGGCGGCTGCAATGGCTCTTACTGCCTGCGGCACAGGCGGAAAGGGCACAGAGAATGGAGGAGCGGCAGACAGCTCTCAGACAGCAGACAGCGACAAGAATGCGATTAAGGATCTTGTAACCTACGAGGCTCCCAACAGAGAGCAGGAAGGCTTCTTTATCCTGAATACAGAGAAGGCCAATGACCTGAATGTACTTTGCAACCTGTATGCGCCTTTGCTTGAGGTAGATGAAAACGGCAAACTGAGACCCGCAGTAGCCAAGGAATGGGGAACCGAGGACGGCGGTCTTACATGGACATTCAAGTTAAGAGATGATGTTAAGTGGGTAGATATCAATGGCAATGTAAAGGCTGACTGTACCGCTCAGGACTGGATTACAGCGATGGAGTGGGTGCTGAATTTCCATAAGAACGGTTCTCAGAATACATCCATGCCTCTGGCTCTGATCAAGGGCGCTCAGGATTATTACAATTACACCAAGTCGCTTCCTGAGGCAGAGGCAAAGGCTCTTGATACCTCTAAGATGCTTGAGATGGTAGGTATTGAGGCTCCCGATGATTACACACTGGTATACCACTGTGCGGTCAATGCGCCTTACTTTGATACCGTATGTACATCCGCTTGTATGTATCCTGTATCCCAGGCTCTCATCGATGAGCTGGGCGTGGATAATGTAAATGGTATGACAAATGAGACCATGTGGTATACAGGTCCTTATTTTGAGACTACATTTACTATGAACAACGAGAAGATCCTTACCCGCAATGAGAACTATTACGATAAGGATGCAAAGCTGTTCGACACAGTAACCGTGCGCATGGTAGACGGAACCCAGCTGTATCAGCTGTGGCAGAACGGCGAGCTGGATAATATCGCTCTGGCAGAAGCTGATTTAAGAACCATTTACAATGACGACAATAACCAGTGGAAGCCATATCTGAGTGAGACCAGACCCAAGAAGTTCTCTTATCAGATGCATTTCAACTTTGACAAGCGCAAGGAGGACGGCACTCCAGATGAGAACTGGAACAAGGCAGTTGCAAACGAAGCGTTCCGTCTGTCCTGGTACTATGGTCTGAACCTGACCAACTACTGGTCCAGGACGAACTTCATTGAACCTCTTCACTGCGAGAATGTAGCCTATACTATGAAGGGCCTTCTGTACTTCTCTGACGGTACAGACTACACCGAGAGAGTAGAGGAAAAGCTGGGACTGCCTGCATCTGACGGTACGAATCCAAGACGCTACGATGCGGCAAAGAGCGCGGAGTACAAGAAGCAGGCCATGGAAGAACTGTCTGCAAAGGGCGTTACCTTCCCGGTACAGGTAGACTACTACATCATCGCAGGCGATCAGAACGCTCTGGACAAGGCAACCGTATTAAAGCAGACTTTTGCTGAGGGACTTGGCGAGGACTTTGTAAACTTAAATATCAAGACCTTCGTATCCAGCCAGTCCAAGGAAGTAGTACAGCCTGCGTTAGGTTCCTTCTACATCAACGGATGGGGAGCAGACTATGGCGATCCTGCCAACTTCATTGATCAGGAGCGCTATGGCTATGATGCTGCTTACTACTCCAACAACTACTCCAGAATCAACAATGCCACGGATGAGGATCTGATCGCTTCCTACAAGGAGTTTTCTGCTCTGGCAGAGGCGGCAGGCGCAATCTATGACGATACAGACAAGCGCTATGAAGCATATGCAGACGCAGAGGTTTACCTGCTGCAGCACGCATTTACCATTCCTATGGAGTATGAGGTTCAGTGGCAGCTGACCAAGATCAACGACTATTCCAAGATGAACGCCATGTACGGCGCTCAGAACTATACCTACAAGAACTGGCAGACCTCTGTAGACGCCTATACTACAGAGCAGTACAAAGAATTCCAGTCCGCAGGCAAGGCGAAATAATTCATGGTAAAATATACCGCCAAACGACTGATTCAGTCTCTGATTACAGTGCTGGTTGTCGCCACCATCGTGTTCCTGCTTATGCGTATGCTTCCGACCGATTACTACTTTACAGAGGATCAGGTTATGAAGCTGACAGAAGAGCAGAAGAACGCGCAGCTGGAGGCAGCCGGTCTGCTGGATCCCGTGGGACAGCAGCTGGGCCGTTTTTATGGGCAGCTCCTGCGCTTTGACTTCGGTACATCGCGCAGGATTCAAAACGGCGCTTCTGTGCTCAAGGTGATCGGCACCAAATTCTCCGTATCCATGCGTCTGGGCTGTATCGCCCTGGTGATCGCGCTTTTAATAGGCGTGACCATGGGCATCATCCAGTCCAGGAACAAGGACCGGATCCTGGATCATGTGGGAACTGCCTATACGGTTTTTGTAAATGCAGTGCCCCCGCTGGTTTCCTATTCACTGGTACTGGCCTTTGGAGCCAATGTGCTCAAACTGCCGGCTCTGTATTCAACCAGAAATGTGGGCCGTTCCAGTATCCTTCCCATCATCTGCCTTGCGCTGACCTCCATCGCTCATTATGCGCTGTGGACCAGACGCTATATGGTGGATGAGCTGAACAAAGATTACATCAAGCTGGCCAGGATCAAGGGTATGTCCTCCAAGGACATCATGGTAAAGCACGTGCTGAAAAATGCATTTGTTCCCCTGGTGCAGTATATTCCTGCGTCCTTCCTTCTTACCATCAGTGGTTCTCTCCTGGTAGAGCGGTTCTTCTCCGTTCCAGGCATGGGACCTCTGCTGACGGATGCCATCACACGTTATGACCTGAATGTGGTGCAGACTCTGGTAATCATTTACGCCACCCTTGGCGTACTTGGCGTATTCCTGGGCGATGTGCTGATGATGACGCTGGATCCGAGAATCAAGCTTACTGACAAAGGAGGCAGCCGTTAATGAACGATACACAAAAGGATAAATTCCAGTTTGTGGAATACTCCGCAGAAGCTGCGGAGCGGATCGGCTATTCCGACTACTCCTACTGGAAGTCTGTATTTCAGAACTTTTTTAAGAAGAAATCCGCCGTTGTCATGGCGGGTGTATTCTTCGCCCTGGTGATATTTTCCTTTATTGCCTTAAAGATCGGCAAGTATGATTATGCTCATGCGCAGATCATGGCAAATTCATCCCTGGCTTTCAGCAAACCCAACAGCGAGTTCTGGTTTGGTACTGACAACCTGGGACGTGACTACTGGTGTCAGGTCTGGTATGCAGCGCAGGTATCCATCAAGCTGGCCCTGATTGTTGCTGCAGGCGAGTGTGTGATCGGTGTGATCATCGGCTGTATCTGGGGCTATGTGCGCAGCCTGGACCGTATTTTTACCGAGATTTACAATGTAATCAACAACATTCCGATCATCATCTATATGACGCTGGCGGCTCTTGTCTTTGGACAGAGCTTCCGCAATATGGCCATCGCCATGATTGCCTTCGGCTGGCTGGTAATGGCAAGAAATGTGCGCAACCTGGTGCTTATGTACCGTGACCGGGAATACAACCTGGCTTCCAGGTGTCTTGGCACACCGGTATGGCGGATCTTAATCAAGAACATTTTCCCATACCTGATCAGTGTGGTGATCCTGCGTCTGGCTCTGTCAATTCCGCAGACCATCGCTCTGGAGTCCACTCTGTCCTATCTGGGACTGGGACTGGATGTAAATACGCCTTCCCTAGGCATCCTTTTAAGAAACGCGAGAAACTATTTCCTTCAGTATCCTTACCTGCTGATCTTCCCGGCTGTGATCGTGTCTCTTATCACCATCACCTTCTATCTGGTGGGCAACGCCTTCTCAGATGCGGCGGATCCAAGAAATCATGTGTAGAACGGAGGAAATGTTCATGGCAAATATGGAAAGAGAACCGATCTTATCTGCCAGAGACGTGGAGATCTCCTTTAGCCTGCGGGGCAGGAAATTAAATGCCATCCGCAGGTGTTCCCTGGATCTGTACCAGGGAGAGACACTTGCCATTGTAGGCGAGTCTGGCTCAGGTAAATCGGTATTTACCAAATCTTTCCTGGGTATGCTGGATGCCAATGGTTCCATCACCGGCGGCACCATCATGTTTGAGGGAAATGATCTGGCGAAATATAAGACAGAAAAGGACTGGATGACCATTCGCGGAAAGAAGATTTCCATGGTCATGCAGGATCCTATGACCTCTCTGAATCCTCTTAAAAAGATTGGGCGTCAGATTGAAGAGAGTATAGAACTGAATCAGGGCATCAAGGGGCCGGAGGCAAAGAAGCTGGCTTTGGAGATGCTGAAAAAAGTAGGGATCCCTGATCCGGAGCGCCGGTATCAGCAGTATCCTCATGAGTTTTCCGGCGGTATGAGACAGCGCGTGGTGATTGCCATTGCCGTTGCCTGCCGTCCTCAAATCCTGATCTGCGATGAGCCGACCACGGCTCTGGACGTGACCATTCAGGCTCAGATCTTAAACCTGGTGCGCGATCTGCAGAAGGAATTAAACATGACCGTTATCTACATCACCCATGACCTGGGCGTTGTGGCCAACGTGGCGGACCGGGTAGCCGTTATGTACGCCGGTCAGATCGTAGAGTACGGAAAGGTGGATGAGATCTTCTATAACGCATGGCACCCCTATACATGGGCTCTGCTGTCCGCTCTGCCTCAGTTAGGTGTAAAGGGCGAGGAACTTCCCACCATCGAAGGTACTCCGCCAAACCTGTTCAATGAGATCAAGGGAGATGCCTTTGCTCCCAGAAACCGTATGGCTCTTGCCATTGACTTTGAGGAGGAGCCTCCGTTCTTTGACGTGAGCCCCACTCATAAGGCAAAGACATGGTATCTGGATCCAAGAGCACCTAAGGTAGAACAGCCCCATTCCATCCGTATGCTGCGGGAAAAGATGAAAGAAAGAGGGTAAGACGCAATGGCTGAGAGAGAAAAACTGATCGAGATCAAAGACCTGCAGATTACCTTCGGCAGCGGCCGGAAGAAGTTCGTAGCGGTTGATCATGTAAATTTTGATATTTATAAGGGCGAGACGTTTTCCCTGGTAGGAGAGTCCGGTTCCGGAAAGACTACCATCGGACGGGCCATCACCCGGATCAATCCTGTATCCGGCGGCGAGATCCTTTACCGGGGACAGCGCATCAGCGGAAAGATCTCCAGAGACTTAGACCGTCAAGTGGTAAAATCCTGTCAGATGATCTTCCAGGATCCGATGGCTTCTTTAAATGAGCGCGCCAAGGTAGACTATATCGTTTCTGAGGGCCTGATCAATTTTCACCTGTACAAGGATGAAAATGACAGAAAACAGAAAGTAGAGCACGCGCTACGCGAGGTTGGCCTTCTTCCGGAGTTTGCCTCCCGTTTCCCCCATGAGTTCTCAGGCGGTCAGCGCCAGCGTATCGGTATTGCCAGAGCCCTGATCATGGAGCCGGAGTTTGTGGTGGCGGATGAGCCTATTTCCGCGCTGGACGTATCCATCCGCGCTCAGGTGCTGAACCTGCTGAATCATTTGAAGCAGACCAGAGGCCTGACCTATTTGTTTATCGCCCATGACCTTTCGGTTGTCCGGTTTATTTCTGATCGGATTGCTGTAATCCACAAGGGACGTATCGTGGAACTGGCAGAGGCGGAGGAACTCTTCCTTCATCCTCTCCATCCATACACCAAGGCTCTGTTATCTGCTGTGCCTATCCCGGATCCGGAGCAGGAGAAGAAAAAGCAGCTTCTGATTTACGATCCCTCCATCCATGATTACAGTACAGACGGCCCTGTATGGGAGGAGATCTGTCCCGGTCACTTTGTCTGGGGCAACCAGAGAGAGTTAAAGGGATACCGCAGGGAAATCGAAGGATAAAGACAGATGGATAAAAAAGGTTCGTTATATCACTCATATATGATACGGCCCATTTTATACAAATGCGTAACAAGAGCCGCCCTGGCTGTGACTGCCCTCCTTTTATGGGATCGGTACGTCAACACAGCGGGGCGGTTCTCGCTTTTAAGAGATGGCTGTGTTGTGGCGGGGATCCTGTTTTTCTGTCTGGCCTGGTTTTCTTATCTGCGCCTGGACGGAGTGATGGTTCACCATATGTTTGAGGAAAGAAAGAAAAAAAAGCCTGTCCGCAGAGGTTATACAGACATCGTTGATTTTGCGGATGAGCATATTATATCGTATGAGGAATTATCTCAGGATGAGCGCGCTGCCTGCAGTCTGGCGGCGCACCTGATCTGCGGGGTACTTTTTGTGCTACCGGGGATTGTCTGCTGGCTGGCAGGGCTTTTTTAGGGCCCTGCTTTTTTGCTGCTTATTATGCTGAAATTATTTTTATACAGCAAAATGTATATAAATACCGATATGTTTTCGTATGTCTCTATTTGCGCTACAGATGTCCTTGACAAACGGTCATTAAAGGACTATACTTAAAAAAGCGTTAAAAATTGAATGTATATTCATCAAATGTTTAATTTATGAATATACATTCATTTTTGTAACGGCTCACAACAAAGGAGGATACAAAAATGAAAAAGAGATTTGCAGCTGCCGCCCTTCTGTGCGCGGCCATGTTTTCCTTATCTGCCTGCGGTGGATCCGGAAATTCTGATACTGCAGCGGCAGGAACAGCTACAACCAGCAAAGAGGCATCATCGGGAGCGGGCAGCGCCCTTTCATCCGACGGTAAAGTGGTAAGAATTGCCGCCGTGGATCCGCAGGTAGCCTTAGATCCCCAGCAGTACACCTACAGTATTGTGATGAAGATAACGGACAATATTACAGAGTCCCTGATTCAGACAGCATCCGATGGAAGTCTGGTGCCTACGCTTCTGACTGCACTTCCTGAGGTCTCTGAGGATGGGATGACATACAGCTTTGAACTGCTTCCCGATGTGAAGTTTCACAATGGAGAAACCTTAAAGGCATCGGATGTGAAGTATTCCTTTGAGCGTCTGGTAAAGCTTACCAAGATGGCGACTCTTATGGAAAACGTAGAGGGTTATCAGGCATTGGCAGATGGTACGGCAGATGAGATGACGGGAATTCAGGTACAGGATGATACACATTTTACCATTCAGCTGGTAAAGCCATATGCGCCATTTGCTTCTGTTCTTTCCACGGCATACTGTGCAATTTATCCGCAGGCGGCCTGTGAAGAGGCGGGGGATACCTGGGGAATGCAGGTATTATACGGAACCGGCCCATTTAAGATGGACAGTTTCCAGAGCGGCGTAGGCGTTACACTGTCACGGTTTGATGACTATCACGGAGGCGCTGTAAAGCTGGATGGACTGGATTATAAATTTATTGAGGATGTAAACACACAGGTTCTGGAATACCAGAAGGGAAATGTGGATTATGTAGACGTAGACCCCTCCATTTATCCGGTATATTCCAGCAATCCCGAACTGAAGGACCAGATGCATGGTTTCCAGCCCACCGGAAACTACAGCCTGACGCTGAATGCAAAGACATTTCCGGATGCCAGAGTAAGAGAGGCTATCGCGCTTTCCATCGACCGCGCCGCAATCTGTGAGAGTATCCTCCACAAAACAGCAACGGTTCCGACCTCTTATATCCCGGCAGGCATCATCGGACACGATGATACGCTTCCTGAATTTGAATACAATCCGGAGAAAGCAAAATCCCTTTTAGCTGAGGCAGGCTTCCCGGATGGAATTAACCTTCGTGTAACCGTAAATACAAAGTACCAGGGTAATGTAGCGATTGCTACTGCGTTCCAGCAGCAGGCAAAAGCAGCCGGCATCAATGTGGAGGTAGAGCAGGTAGACTCCGCAGCATGGTCTGATATGAAGAAGAACGGCGGCGTTGACTGCGGCATCGCTAACTGGTATGTAGACTATTCGGATCCCGAAAGTATGCTTTATCCTATGACAAAAACAGATTCCAACTCCAGCTTCTGGCATAATGATGAATTTGATCGCCTGCTGGCAGAGGGAATTGCAACCACAGACACAGCAGAGCGTCAGGAGATTTACGCAAAGGCAGAACATATCATGACAAGAGAAGACTGGTCAACCACTCCTCTGTACAATGAAACAAAATTCTACCTCTTAAATCCCACGATTACAGGCTTTGAGATGGATTCTACATTCCGTATGTTCTGGAAGAACGCAGACATACAGCAGTAGCCAATGTCAGAGGGGGCGGCAGTAGCGGTTTAGGATGCTTCCGCCCCCTTCTGCTGCGTATATACGGGAAAATGGTCCGGGCGGGCCGTTTTTAGTCTTTATTTTTCAGGAGGAAATCATGCTTTCGTATACAGCAAAACGTCTGGCCCAGACTATTTTTGTACTTCTGGGAATCAGTCTTATCACTTTTGTCCTGCTCCAGGTCGTTCCCGGCGATCCGGTGGCTATGATGCTGGAAAAGCGCGCGGATCCAGAAACCATAGCCAAGGTACGCCATGAGCTGGGGCTGGATCTTCCATATCATGTTCAGTATTTTAATTTTCTGAAGGGGGCGGTTCATCTTGATTTTGGAACCTCTTATTTTACGAAAGAGGTTGTATCCAGCGCCCTGCTTCGCTCTTTTAAAGTAACGGTGAAATTGGCCTGTATGTCCTTTGCCTTTGCCGCTGTGATCGGTATTCCCTGCGGTATCTTCTCCGCCGTAAGCAGAGGGAAAGGCATTGACACGGCTGTGATGATTCTTTCCATCGTGGGCGTATCTGCTCCGGCCTTTTGGGTAGCGATCATTCTTCAGATCATCTTCGGATTAAAGCTTGATATCCTTCCGATCTCCGGCTTTGATTCTCCGGCCTGTTACATACTGCCAAGCATTGCTCTTGGCGCCCGCTATGCCGGAAGCATGGCACGTATCACGAGAACCAGTATGTTAGAGGTTTTAAGCCAGGATTATATCCGCACTGCCCGTGCAAAGGGAGCGAAGCGCTGGTCTGTGATTTTAAAGCACGCATTGAAAAATGCAATGATTCCTATTGTTACGCTGGTGGGAACGGATTTTGGCTATATGCTGACAGGTTCCATGCTGATCGAAAAAGTATTTTCTATTCCGGGAATTGGAAAGCTGGCGGTAGACGCCATGTCTAATCGAGATCTTCCTTTGCTGGAAGGAACGGTTATGTACATTGCGTTTGTGTTTGTTATTGTAAACCTGCTGGTAGACATTTCCTATGCCTTCCTGGATCCGAGAATTCGTTATGGGAAAGGAGCCGTGTGAGTAAGAAAATGATACGTTTTTTTAATAAACAGAAACAGTTTGAGCAGGACGTGCTGGAGCATGGAATGGAGTATTCCAGTTTTTATGGGGACAGCTTAAAGCGATTAAAAAAGAACAGGATGGCCATGTTCTGCGCAGGGATTCTGGTACTTCTGGTACTGGCAGCTATTTTTGCTCCGGTGATCGCGCCATATGATCCAACCTATCAGGATTACAGCGCAGTGCTGGCAGCTCCCAGCATGGCTCACCCCTTTGGAACCGATGAGTACGGCCGTGATATTCTTTCAAGGATTATCTACGGATCACGGGTTTCCATCAGTATCGGTATTGTGGCGCAGGTGGTGGCTTCTTTTGTAGGCGTGATCTTAGGCGCAGTCGCCGGTTATTACGGCGGCCGTATCGACAGCATAATCTCACGTATTATGGAGATTTTTCAGGCATTTCCAGATCTGATTTTTGCCATGGCTATTATGACCTTCCTTGGAAAGGGTGTTTTAAACCTGTTCATTGCCCTGGGCCTTCTGACCTGGGTTCGCACCGCCCGCATGATCCGTGGTTCTGTGATGCAGCTAAAGGAAAAGGAATACATAGAGGCCAGCCGTGCCTGCGGCGCGTCCACATTCTGGATCATTACAAAAGGCTTGATTCCCAACTGTCTCTCTACGATCATTGTGCTGGTGACTCTGGGTATCCCCAATGCAATTATGTATGAGGCTTCCTTAAGCTTTCTCGGTATTGGTATCCAGCCGCCTACGCCTTCCTGGGGAAATATGATCTCTGCGGCTCAGACTTTTATCAGTTATCGGCCAGTATACAGCATTATGCCTGGTGTGGCCATTATGGTAACGGTAATCGCTTTTAATATTTTTGGCGACGGCTTAAGAGATGCCCTGGATCCTAAGCTTAAAAACTGATGGAGGTGGAACGGATGGAAGATAAAATATTAGAAGTAAGGAATTTAAAGACATATTTTCGTACCGACGCCGGCCTTGTAAAGGCGGTAAATGACGTTTCCTTCTCGGTAGAGCGTGGGAAGACATTAGGAATTGTGGGAGAGTCCGGCTGCGGCAAGAGTATTACCTCTCTTTCCATCATGCAGCTGGTAGAAACACCTCCGGGCCGCTATGAGGGCGGAGAGATCCTCTTTGATGGAGAGGATCTCTTAAAGATGAGTGAGAATCAGATGCGGGAGATTCGCGGCAATAAGATAGCCATGATCTTTCAGGAGCCAATGACGTCCTTAAACCCTGTTTTTACCATTGGTCAGCAGCTGATGGAGGCAATTTTGCTCCATGAAAAAGCAACAAAGCAGCAGGCCAGGGAAAAGGGCATTGAGATGCTTAAAAAAGTGAAGATCCCTTTGGCAGAGAAACGGTTTGACGAATATCCCCATCAGCTTTCCGGCGGTATGCGCCAGAGGGTGATGATCGCCATGGCTCTTTGCTGCAATCCGCAGCTTTTAATCTGTGATGAGCCCACAACGGCTCTGGATGTGACGATTCAGGCGCAGATTTTGGATCTGATCAATGAATTAAAGGAAGAAACAGGCACGTCCGTTATGATGATTACCCACGATCTGGGGGTGATCGCCGAGGTGGCAGATGACGTGATGGTCATGTATGCGGGAAAGGTAGTAGAGCACGCGACCTGCGACCAGATTTTTGACGAGCCTCTTCATCCCTATACTTCTGGTCTCATGAGCTGTATTCCCAGATTGGATGGAGATGATACGAAGGAATTAAGCGTGATTGAGGGCATGGTGCCAAGCTACGACGATATGCCGGAGGGCTGCGCCTTTTGTCCCAGATGTCCCTATGCAAAGGAAATCTGCAGAAAGCAGATGCCGGAGCTTGAGGAAGTGAAGGGACGCCGGGTGCGCTGTTTCAGATATACGAAGGAATGGGAGGAAAGCGCCAAATGAGCGAACAGATGAATGAAACGCCTCTTTTGGAGGTAAGGCATTTAAGAAAGCTTTTTCCGGCAAAATCAGCCTTCGGCACACGGGAAAAGAAATTTATAAAGGCAGTGGACGACGTTTCCTTTACCTTAAACCCCAGGGAGACACTGGGAGTGGTAGGAGAGTCCGGCTGCGGAAAATCCACCATGGGACGTTCCGTTCTGCGTCTGATTGAGCCTACGGACGGAGAGATCCTTTATAAGGGACAGGATTTTAAAAAGGCTTCCGGCCAGGAGCTTCGCAGGATGCGTGCTGAGATGCAGATCATTTTTCAGGATCCCTACGCGTCTTTAAACCCGCGTATGACTATCGGCGAGATTATTGCGGAACCGTTGAATATTCAGAAACGGTACGGCTCTAAGGAGGAGACGAGGGAACACGTTTTAAAGGTGATGGAAGTGGTGGGACTGAATCCAAAATATTACAACCGCTATCCTCACGAGTTTTCCGGCGGCCAGCGCCAGAGAATTGGAATTGCAAGATCCATTGTACTGGGCCCGTCTCTGGTTGTCTGTGATGAGCCGGTGTCTGCGCTGGATGTGTCCATTCAGTCCCAGGTATTAAATCTTCTGCGCCATCTGCAGGAATCGATGGGAATGGCATATATTTTCATTTCCCATAATTTAAGTGTCATTCGCCACATTTCCGATCGTGTGATGGTTATGTATCTGGGTCATGTGGTTGAACTTGCAGATAAAAAACAGCTGTATGAGAATCCGTCCCATCCATACACCCAGGCATTGCTGTCAGCTATTCCGCTTCCGGAACGCCACAGTACCAGAAAGAAGATCCTGCTTAAGGGCGACCTGCCCAGTCCGGCAGATCCTCCATCTGGCTGCATCTTCCATACAAGGTGCTTTATGGCTCAGGAGATCTGCTCTGTGGAAAAGCCGGAGCTTAAGGATATTGGCGGCGGCCATATGTGCGCGTGTCATTTCTGCGGGGGATGTAATCAATAAGTGCACGTTCTGTATCTGAGGAATGCGTGCAGACAAAAAAGGAGGTAACAGATATGAAAATTACGGACATTAAGGTTCACATGATGCAGGTTCCCCTGGTCCGTCCTTTTCGGATTTCTTTGGGTGTGATCACCCATGCAGTAAGCTGCCTGGTAGAAATCGAGACCGACACAGGGATTACCGGTTACGGAGAAGGCTCTCCCGGCCCGCTGATCACGGGGGAAAATATGCCCGGTACGGTGGAAACCTTAAAGGTGTTCAGGGAAAAACTCATTGGTATGGATCCAAGGGATATTGAGGCGGTAAACGCCGTGATGAACCGGGCAGTGGCATATGCGGGAACCGCAAAGGCAGCCGTTGATATTGCCTGCCATGATATACTGGGAAAAGACAGCGGACTTGCGCTGTACAAGCTGCTTGGGGGGCTATCCAATACCATTGAGACGGATATGACAGTGGGAATTGACGCACCGGAAATCATGGCGGCTCACGCAAAGGAGCACATAAAAGCGGGATTCCGCGTTATTAAGACAAAGGTGGGGACGGATATTACAGAGGATCTGGCGAGAGTAAAAGCAATCCGTGAGGCCGTGGGCGATGATGTGAAGATCCGTCTGGACGCCAACCAGGGATGGAACGCCAGAGAAGCGGTGGAGCTGTTAAAGAGACTGAATGAGTACGATATTGAGCTGGTTGAGCAGCCTGTACGCCGTTTTGACTTTGAGGGCTTAAAGTATGTGACAGCCAACAGCCCGGTGCCGGTTATGGCAGATGAAAGCTGTTGGGATTCCAGAGATGCCCTGCATCTGGTTTCCGAGCGGGCAGTGGATTTCATCAATATTAAGCTGATGAAGTGCGGCGGCCTCTGGGAGGCAAAGAAAATTGTGAACATTGCCGAGGCAGCGGGAGTAGAGATCATGCTGGGCTGCATGGCTGAGGAAAGCGGAATTGCCATCAATGCGGCGGCAGCTCTTGGCGCGGCTCTTGGAAATATTACCCGGGCGGACTTAGATGCCAGCTTTTCCTTAAAGAAACTGCCGTATGAGGGAGGTTTCACCATTGAAAATACAAAGGATCTGGTGTTGTCTGAGGCTCCCGGACTGGGCCTTAGCCGCTTAAAGGAGGAAATGTTTCAATGAGCAGACAGGCGCAGGACATATCAGAGGGAATCCGCAGGCTGGAGAGCCATACCGCTCAGATTATGGAAGAGTCCAACGCCAGAGGCATTGCCGTAGGAGTGGTGGATCGAACCGGCAGGATTCTGTATGAGAAATACTTTGGTCTGCGTGATGCTGAGAAGGGACTTCCCATCAACCGGGATACCATATTCGGAATGGCATCGGTGACCAAATCGTTCACTGCCTTATCCATTATGCAGATGCAGAGGGACGGAATTTTATCGGTGGAGGATCCGGTGACGCGTTATATTCCGGAGTTTACCAATAAAAACCAGAAAGAAAACGTGCGTCTGTGGCATCTGATGAGCCACAGCGGCGGATATTTCCCACTGCCAAGGATTGTTGTGGATCAGACGGCCAGGGAAATGGGAATTGCCGACAGCTTAGAGGAGGAACTGATTTTCAGGGAGGACTTTGCGGAGGAAGGAATACGCCGGGTAGCGGGCCGCCTGGATGCCCAGACCCATTTTACAGGGAAACCGGGACAGCGGATGAGCTACTGCAATGACGGTTTCGGTCTGCTGTCCGACATCGTGCGCCGTCACTCTGGCTGCGGCTCTTTCAGCGCTTATCTGGAGGAGCATATTTTTAAGCCTCTGGGAATGGAGCGGAGCAATATCAGCTTTATCCGCAACACTCTGGATGAAAATGCAGCCACCCTTTATACCCTGGAGGATGGAGTCTGGAGAGCGGACCGCGATTATGAAAATGATGCCTTTGTTCTTCATGGCGGAGGGGCTTTAAAGTCCACCCTGGGGGATATGATGAAATATGCAGCCATGTACTTAAACGAGGGGAAGAGCGCTGATGGAACCCAGGTTATTGACCGCGATTCCATGGAGGAAATGTGCCGTCCCAGACAGATCGTAAAGCCGGGGATCTACTACGGCTACGGTCTTGAAATGAGCCAGATGGAGGACATGGTGATGGTAGAGCATGGAGGAAGCCTTCCGGGTGTATCCTCAAACCTTTGTTTCTGTCCCCAGAAAGGCATCGGTGTGATCGTACTGTGCAATACCATGGATGTGCCGGTTTACTCTATAGGCACTATGGCTCTTAGACTGTACTGCGGCCTGTCCTTAGAGGTCTCCCGTCCGGAGCATACCCCACGCTCCTGGACAGAGGAAGAAAGGAGAGAACTGGCTGGAACCTATTGCTCTGGAGAAGGCGACCAGTTTGTGATAACAGATGACGGAAATGGAGGACTTTCCATGGAAATCAACAAAAAACCGGTGGACCTAAAGGCTGTTTATCCATGGCAGGGCATGGTGCGAAAGAAATACAGCGACGTATACCTGACTGCATTCCGCGATGAAAGCGGAAGGGTATTTGCCGCCAGATACGGAAGCCGTATTTTCCCGAAGGCTTAGAAAAAGGCCCAAACGTAATACGCATATTCATTTTAAAGACAAAAAGACACGGAAGGTTCCTCTCTTTTGCCGCAGGGTGAAAGGGGGGAGCCTTCTGTGTATTCTGACGGCAGCAGATCTCAGGCAGTTTCATGCGGCCGGCTTTCCTGAGGTTGTAGATGGTTTTAATTCGTGGTAAAATGATAAAAGACTGCCCGGAGGCGCAAGCCGGTCCGGGGATAGAGACAGGCTTGAAAACAGGGCGCTGATGCCTGTGAAATGAGAGGAAGAACGAGGAATGAAGTATCAGATTACAGACGGTACCGTTACCCTGGGCGGTGATACAGTCTTATCCCATATTGATTTTGAGATACAGGGAGCACAGAAGGTGGCTGTGGTAGGACGAAATGGGGCCGGAAAGACCACACTTTTGCGGCTAATCGCCGGGGAGCTCGCGCTGGATCGGGACGATAAGCGTCAGTTTCCGGGAATTTGCTGCTCCCGGAAGCTGACAGTAGGGATGCTGGGGCAGCAGGCCCTGATCCATGAGGAACGGACCGTGGAAGAATATCTGATGAGCCGCTGTCCGGCTCTGGGGATGTTTGACAGAGAGCGGTTTGAGTATGAGCGGGAGTATGACAGGCTTTTTACAGCTCTTGGATTTCACAAGGAGGACAAAATGCGTCCGGTCAACACGTTTTCAGGCGGCGAGCGGACGAAAGCGGCTCTGGCCGGTTTATTGCTTAAAAAGCCGGATCTTCTTCTGCTGGACGAGCCTACCAATCATCTGGATATGGAGACGGTGCAGTGGCTGGAGCAGTATTTAAGGAATTATGACCGGGGGGTGGTGATGGTGAGCCATGACCGGTTTTTTCTGGATCGGACGGCGGAGGTCGTTTACGAACTGGAGGATGGGCGTCTTACAAAATATGTGGGAAATTATACGGCTTACCGCCAGCAGAAACAGAAAAACTACGAGATTCAGTTAAAGGCCTATAACCGCCAGCAGGAAAAGATTTCCCATGAGGAAGAACTGATCCGCCGATTTAAGAACAAGCCCTCCAAGGCGTCCTTTGCAAGATCACGGAAAAAGCTGCTGGAGCGGATGGAGCGGGTGGAGGCGCCGAGGGAGGATCTTGCCCATATATTTACCGGGGAGATCCTTCCTGCTGTGCCCGGCGGCAAGTGGGTGCTGGAGGCGGAGCATTTAAAGATCGGGCATGGAGGCCGCAGTCTGCTGGAGGTAAGCCTGCGGATGAGAAAGGGGCAGAAGATCGGGCTTTTAGGGGAGAATGGGGCCGGAAAGACCACGTTTTTAAAGACAGCCGCCGGATTTCTGCCCCCGGTGGATGGTGTATGCTCCATTGGAAATCATATTACTATTGGGTATTTTGACCAAAACTCCGCAGCCATTGAATCGGATAAGACCGTCGCGGAGCATTTTAAAGCCCTGTTTCCTGCTCTGACGGAAAAGGAAGTGAGAACCATTCTGGGAAATTACCTGTTCAGGGGGCGGGAAGCGTCCAGAAGGGTAAGCTCTCTTTCAGGAGGGGAGAAGGCCAGGCTGGTGCTGGCGGAGCTTTTGCAGAGCCGCCCCAATTTCCTGATTCTGGATGAGCCAACCAACCATATGGATATTCAGGCAAAGGAGACGCTGGAATCTGCCTTCCGGGCCTACCAGGGAACTATTCTTTTCGTAAGCCATGACCGGTATTTTATTAGCCGTGTGGCGAAATCCATCCTGATCTTTGAGAATCATTCCGCCATGTATTATCCCTTTGGGTATGAACATTTTCTGGAACGGAGAGAGAAGGAGAAAGAGGGGCTGCCGGCTGCTCTTCGGATGAAGGCGGAAGAGCAGGCGCTGATTGAGGGGCTTAAGGCGGTGCCAAAGGCAGAACGCCACCGGCTGCGGGAAATCCCCACAGAAGAAGCCTATGACCAGTGGCGGCTGCGGCTGGTGGCAGAGGCACTGGAAGAAGCGGGAGAGCGGGCGCAGCTGGCTGCAGAAAAGGAATGGGCGAAAGACTGGCTGCGTGAGGAAGAGACAGAGGAAGAAGAGGCACGCACAGCCTGGGAGAGCTGGCACAGGGCCTGTATGGAGTGGTATGAAATCTGGCTGGAAATTCACCCTGAAAGGGATGAGAACAAACAGGAGGAAGAGATTCACAATGATATTATTTAAAAATGCGGATGTATATGCCCCAAAACATCTGGGACGGCGGGACGTTTTAGTATGCGGCGGCCGCATCGAGGCTGTAGGAGAGACGCTGGAGGGAGGCACAGGATGCCGGATCATTGACGCCTCCGGTAAAAAACTGGCGCCTGGTCTGATCGATCGCCATGTTCATGTAACAGGAGGGGGAGGAGAAGGCAGCTTTCACACACGGACGCCCCAGATCCAGCTTTCATCCATTATAAAAGCCGGTATTACTGCCGTGGTAGGGCTTTTGGGGACAGACGACATGAGCCGTACCATTGAGGACCTGATCGCAAAGATCAAGGGACTGAAGGAGGAAGGCATCTCCGCCTATGCCCTCTGCGGCGCCTACGGCGTCCCTTCCCCCACGATCACCGGAAGCATCAAGAAGGATATTGCCTTTATTGACGAAATTCTGGGCCTGAAGCTGGCTCTTTCTGACCACCGCGCTCCCAATATTTCAACAGACGAGCTGATCCGTCTTGCAAGTGATGTGCGCACGGCGGGGATGATCAGCGGAAAATGCGGCTGCCTTGTCCTTCATATGGGAGACGGAAAGAAGAAACTTACTCCGGTGTTTGAGGCATTGGAGGAAACGGATCTGCCTGTAAAAATCTTCCAGCCCACCCATATCAACCGCAATTACGATTTGTTCTTAGACGGTATCCGTCTGGTGAAAATGGGAGGAACCATTGACCTGACCTGCGAGGAATTTCCACAGGGGCAGATTGAAGGCATCCAGGATCCGATGATCGGTCTGTTAGAGGAAGCGCGTCGGGCAGGAGCGGATATGGAGCGTATTACCTTAAGTTCAGATGGCCAGGGAAGCTGGTCTGATTACGACGAATATGGAAATCTGGTGAAAATGGGAGTGACCGATGTGGGGAATATGTACGCCCAGCTGCGCTCCCTGGTAATAAATGGCGGAATGGAGTTTGAAAAGGCTCTGCCCTTTTTCACCTCGAACCCGGCAAAGGTGCTGGAACTGGCTCCGAAGAAAGGCTGTATCTGTGCCGGAAGCGACGCGGATCTGCTTCTGATGGAGGAGGACCTGACTCTGGACACTGTCATGGCAGGCGGCCGGATGATGATGGAAGGCAAAAAGCTGCTGGTAAAAGGAACGTACGAGTCATAAGGCTTAATAAACCTAGGGAGGATGTATTGATGAAAACATGGACAGAAAACTTGCCGCTGCCCCAGGACTGCGGCAGTGAGTTTACACAGAAGGGATCTGCAAATTACACAGCCTGGCTTTTAGGAACACAGGAGGAGAGAGAAAAAAAGAAACGTAAGGCAGTCATCATCTGCCCCGGCGGCGGCTATGGGCATCTGTCCGCCAGAGAGGACGAGCCCATAGCCAGACAGTATCTGGCAATGGGCTGCCATGTCTTTGTCCTCCACTACAGCCTTGCGCCCGCCCGTTTCCCAACAGCGCTGCTGGAACTGGCCCTTCTTGTGTCCACTGTACGGGAGCACGCGCAGGAGTGGGGGATTGATCCGGCCGGTATCGTTGTATCCGGTTTTTCTGCCGGAGGCCATCTGGCCTGCAGTCTGGGCGTACACTGGAATAAGTCCTGGCTGTCTGAACCGTTGGGGCTGAAGGCAGAGCAGATCCGCCCGGACGGCATGATTCTCTGTTATCCGGTAGTGACTGCCGGGGAATGGGGGCACAAAGGATCCACAGAGCGCCTTTTATGGGGACATATGCTGGAAGAGACGGAAAAAAATCCGCTGGAAGGCAGTGAGGAGGAATATGAGAAGCGCAGAAGAGAGATTTCGCTGGAGCTGCAGGTCGGGCCACATACTCCGCCGGTTTTTTTGTGGCATACGGTCACAGATCAGACAGTTCCGGTTCAGAACTCACTGCTGTTAGCTGACGCGCTGGTGAAAAATGGCGTCAGCCTGGAATTCCATCTCTATCCCGTGGGCTGTCATGGCCTGGCGCTGGCCACAGAGGAGACGGCTGATGGACAGGAGCGCTATATAGAGCCGCAATGCCAGAGCTGGATTACGCTGGCGGGAAAATGGCTGGCAGGATAGGCACACAGCCCGGAACCGGCCGTGAATTATGCCTGTATACATTTCACAAAAATTGTACATAAATATTGTGAAAATATCTGAAATGCACGGAAAAACCGGTAGATTGATTGACAACAGGGGGAAGAAATCGTATAATGCACCCTATAATTGTAAGCGTTTACAATGGAAAATGCATTATTGAGCCCACATGGCCCTCCCGCCCCGGCCAGACGGTACAGCCATGGAATTTGTATGAAAGAGGGAGAACAAGACATGAAGAAACGAGACATCGGAGCGATCCTGCTCATAGGCCTTGTATTTGCGGGCCTTCAGGGCTGCAGCAAGAGCGCCGGGAAAGCAGATGCCACTGCAGAAGAGACAGCGGTTCAGACAGAGGCAGAATCAGCAAAGGCTTCCGGAACAAAATCAGCAGAGGATCATACCTGGCAGTTTACCTATTTCGGTACATCTACCGATGAGAAAACAAATACCATGGCAGCGGGAGGCAGCCTGGAAAACGGGATTTCTCTTACTTCCTGCACGGTAAAAGAGGATGGAAGCATCGACAAAAAGGGCGGTAAGTTTGCTGCGGGAGAGGGATATGACGGCATTTCATTTTACTATACAACCATCGACCCAAAGGCAGAGAACTTCCGTTTAAAGGCAGATGTAACCATTGACTACATCAATCCAAAGCCGGACGGCCAGGAAGGCGTGGCGATTCTTGCCAGAGACAGTATTGGGGAAAACGGCGTGTCAGACTGCGCGTTTTTTACCAATTCCGCCGCTGTGATTGGCAGCAGCCTGAACTATTATGATGAGGATGGAACCAAGACCTCCATGAAGGACGGCATCGGCTACCGTATGATTACAGGTGTGGAGTCAGATACTACGCCGCCGGACGCAGGAAAGCTGACCCTGGATTCAGAGGCGTTTGACAAGGAGACCCTGCTGACAGCAGGCGAGACCTATACTATGGAGCTGAGAAAGAACAATACAGGCTATCAGGCAGTTTACTATGACAAAGATGGGAATGAAATGTCCCATACCCTGTATGGTTCTGAGAACCTTAACGTGATCGATGACCAGGTGTATGCAGGATTTGCCGTTGCAAGAGGCTGCAACGCAACCTTTAGTAATATTGAGTTTGAGGTGACAGATCCCGCCAAGGACGAACCGGCGCAGGAGCGCCCCATGGAGAAGGAAAAGGTAAGCTTTAACTTCCTTTCTTCCAATACCACTGGCTTAAAGGAGTATCCTCTTTCCTTTAAGACAAATGCCGATGGTTCTGCCGTGATCTCTGACAGCACAGGCAATAAGCTGGATACCCTGGAGGTAAAGGCCGGTGTTCCTGTAAAGGGAACATACCCGGTGACAGAAGGGGAGAATCATTTTGTCATTGCCTTCACCCCAAAAGAGGGATATAAGATCAACGAATATACAGAGCTTGCAGACTATGGAACCGTTTCCTTTGACGAGACGGTAAACTGCCGCATCCTGTCCGGTGATACGGTTTACATTTCAAAGGATGGAACAGCGGATGGAACCGGAACGAAAGAAGCGCCGGTGGATCTGGCTACGGCTTTCTGCTATGCGGCTCCCGGCCAGACCTTTATCATGGAAGGCGGTACGTATACCTTTAAGGAAGGTCTTACTGTTTTACGGGGCGTAAACGGAACCGAGGAAGCGCCTGTTACCCTGCAGCCCGCAGAGGGAGAAACGGTGATCTTAGACTTTGCAAAGGAGGGATCCGGCCTTCAGATCTGGGGCGATTACTGGCATATCAAAAATATCCAGGTATGCAATGCTTCCGACGGAAACTGCGGAATCCGCCTTTCAGGCCACCACAATATTTTAGAGGGGATTCAGACTTACAACAATGGAAATACCGGCCTTCAGATCAGCGGCACCTCGGAGGAGACCATTGACTTGTGGCCCTCGGACAACCTGGTATTAAACTGTACTTCTTATAATAACTGCGATGAGGCCATGGAGGATGCCGACGGATTTGCCGCCAAGCTGACCTGCGGGGAGGGAAATGTATTTAGGGGCTGCATCGCGGCTTATAATGCCGATGACGGCTGGGATCTCTTTGCCAAGATCGCTACGGGAAAGATCGGCGCAGTGACCATCGAGGACTGCGTAGCATTTAAAAACGGCTATGTATATGACGCTTCCGGAAATGTGGTCAACGCAGGAAACGGAAACGGCTTTAAGATGGGAGGCAGCGGCATCAGCGGCCGCCATGTATTAAAGAACAGCATTTCCTACGAAAATAAGGCAAAGGGCATCGACTCCAACAGCTGCCCGGACATCGAGGTCTATAACAATGTTTCCTGCAACAATGAAGGCCCCAATATTGCCATCTACACCTCCAACCGGGCGGATACCGCTTATGTGGCAGAGGGAAATATCTCCTACGGTACAGGGGAAGGCCACAGCGAGGATATTCAGCTGAAGGGCCAGGAGGAAAGCGGAATTTACAACGAAACCAATTACTTCTACAATGAGGCGGACAAGGCATACGAAAACAGCAAAGGCGAGAAGGTAGCCGACGACTGGTTCGTATCACTGGATACCAGCGTAATGCCGGAACGGGCAGAAGATGGATCGATTCAGATGCATGGATTGTTGGAAAGAAAATAAGAGATAAAAAGGACAGAGGACGCCTCTATGGGCTGCCTCTGTTTTTTTAACGGTATGTCTGACATTCGTGCCCTTAGCCTGCCGCAGCCCTCTGGTTTGGCCTTGCAGCCGGTCTTTTAAAATGCTACAATCATTCTTTAGAAAGTCTTTTAAATTTTATGCACCCTATCTTTGATTTTGTATTCTATCATATGAGTGTAAGGAGGAAATGTATATGAGCGGGGATCGTATCCTGTTAGTGGAGGATGATAAGGAAATAAGAGAAGGAGTAGAGATCTTTTTAAAGAGCCAGGGATACCAGGTTTATCAGGCCGCCGATGGTTTGGAAGGGCTGGAGATCCTCAAAAATCATGAGATCGACCTTGCCATCGTAGATGTGATGATGCCGCGGATGGACGGGATCACCATGACGGCCAGACTGCGGGAGGCCTATGACTTTCCGGTGCTCTTTCTCTCAGCGAAATCCGAAGAGGTGGATAAGATCCTGGGGCTGAATATGGGAGCAGACGACTACATTACAAAACCGTTTACGCCCATGGAGCTTTTAGCCAGGGTCAACTCTCATCTGCGGCGGTATCACCGTTTCATGGACCGTATCCACTCTAAGGCAGAGGAAAGCTCCAGGATCTACCAGGCAGGTGGACTGGAGGTAAATGAGGATACGGTAAGCGTTACCATTGATGACCGGCCGGTAAAGGTGACTCCCATAGAATTTAAGATCCTGCTGCTTTTAATCCGCAATCCAGGCCGTGTTTTTCCAGCTGAGGAAATCTATGAGCGTGTGTGGAATGAGCGGGCCATCAACACGGATACGGTTATGGTCCATATACGGAACCTCCGGGAAAAGATAGAAGTCAATCCGAAAGAACCAAAATATATAAAGGTGGTGTGGGGTGTTGGATACAAAATTGAAAAACAGCCGTGACAGGCATTGGCTGGGGATTCTTCTGCTCATCCTTTTGACAGCCGTTATGGCGGCGGCAACGGTGGGCTCGTACCCCTATATGCGTCAGAAGGCCATAGAACAAAAGAGCGCAGATCAGACACAGCGGGAAAACGAAAACAGCGAGTTTGAACGACTGGCTACCCAGATCATGAATTTCAGCTATGTGATCTGGCATCAGCAGAAGCAGGAAGAAAACGGGAGAATCCTTTCATTTTCCCAGACTTTCTATCCGGGGCTGGATGAGAAGCTAAGGCTGGCCCAGGAGAATGAGGGGGCGGACACGGCAGAATGGTCTGACTCTGAGGAGGAAACAGAAACCTTGCGGCAGATACAGGGGCAGATTACGGATCTTGGCCGCCGGTGGCAGGAGATGTATGAGAAGTATAACGGCACTCTGATCCGTTATGCGGTAATGGGAGAAAATGGAGAATACCTCCGAAGCAATGTAACCGATCCTCAGAGCGTATTTGCAGGTGAACCTTCCGGGGATCAAATCAGATTTACAGCAGAATTTTCCACAGGAGGACGCCTGGCAGTAACCGGCCTTGCAGGAGCCGAGGATGCCTGCAGCCGCCTGTATCAGGCGATGAACTCTTATGAGTTTTATGATCCGGTGGCATCCCGGCTGGGAAGCCAGTATCGCACCAGCGGAGCGGAATTTAAGGGCCCGGAAAACATAAAGATACAGTTTCTGTGTGAGCTGTCTGTACTTGGAAGAGGAACGTCAGACGCCGCGGGCATGGCAGAGGATTCCGTTATGCTTAATAGCTGGGATTATCAGGGCGGCGGATATTTTATGGTGCTGTGGAGCATCACGGCGATTGTGACAGTGATCGCCCTGGTTCTTCCTGGGATCCGCTCCCTTCAGATCGGGCGCAGCGCCCTGTGCCGTCTTTCCTTCGAGCCTTTGAGTATGCTGGGGTGTCTGTGGTTTGCAACGGTGATCAGCAGTATTCCGGCAGACCTGATCCGGGCTACCATGGACGGACGTATTACGGATGAGTGGATGAAGGCTGGCTTTGCGAAAGGCGCGGCAGATATGCTGACGCTCCTTCTTAACCTTCTGTTCTGGATGGTGATCTATGGGGTTCTCTGCTGGGGAATTACCTGTATCCGCGCAGTCTTTACCCTGGGGCTTTGGCGTTATTTTAAGGAGAGAACCTGGCTTGGACGGTTTTTGCGCTGGTGCAAGCAGTGGGTCTGTAAAGGGCTGGATCTTTTTTCCAATACAGACTGGGAAAGCCGTTCTACCAGAATTATAGGAAAAGCGGTCATTGCCAACTTTATCATTTTGGCCCTGATCTCCTGCCTGTGGTTCTGGGGGATTGGCGCTCTTGTTATCTATTCACTGGTGCTGTTTATCCTTTTAAAGAAATACTGGGGACAGATGCAGGAGAGGTATCAGCTCCTTCTAAAGGGAATCCATGATATGGCCGAGGGTGATCTGGATGTGGAGTTCGCCGAGGATCTGGGAGTTTTTGAGCCATTCAAGGAGCAGATATCCCATATCAGAGACGGTTTTAAAAAGGCTGTGGCACAGGAGGTAAAAAGCGAGAAAACCAAGTCAGAGCTGATCACAAATGTGTCCCACGACCTTAAGACCCCCTTAACAGCGATTATCACCTATATCAATCTGCTTAAGCAGGAAAATATTACAAAGGAGGAGCGGGATTCTTATATTGAAGTTTTAGACCGTAAATCCATGCGCTTAAAAGAACTGATTGAGGATCTCTTTGAGATCAGCAAGGCAAACAGCGGTACAGTGACGCTCCACCTGGACTCAGTGGATATCGTAAGCCTCATCAAGCAGGTGCGCTATGAGCTGGCGGATAAGATTGAGGCCAGCGGCGTGGACTTCCGTTTTACACTGCCGGATGAAAAGCTGACTTTGCGGCTGGGCGGCCAGGAAACCCGCCGGATCTTCCAGCTCCAGATGGTGAACATTACAAAGTATGCCATGCGGGGAACGAGGGCTTATATACAGGCCAGACGGGAGGAAGGCGGTTATGTGGCTGTCACCATGCGGAACATCTCGGAAAATGAACTGAAGGTGTCGCCGCAGGAGCTTACCGACCGTTTTGTCCGGGGGGATCAGTCCCGCAACACAGAAGGCTCCGGCCTGGGTCTGGCCATCGCCAGAAGCTTCACTGAGGCCCAGGGCGGAACCATGGAGCTGGAGCTGGAAGAGGATATCTTTAAGGTGACGGTGCGGTGGAGGGAGGAAACGCAGGAATCTCCACTGGTATCGGAGGCAGCAGCGCCTCTCTCGGAAACCTCCCATCCCCCTGTCCCGGAGAAATTTGCCTGGTGGGATCCGGAAGAAAATGAAATTCTGGAAGAAAATGCAGAAAATGAAACTGCCCGGCCGGAGGATGAAACCAAGGACTCTTAAGATAAGTTCTAAGGGTAAAACAGAAAATAAAAGGAGTATTTTCAAAAAGGGTAAGGAACGTTAAGGAAAGATATTGATAACTATTTGGACAGATGTCCGGGAATCCCCTGTTATTCAGGGGTCCCGGACTTTTTTGATGAAAAAAGCGGCTATAAAATGAGACTTTACAAATCAAAAAGACTTTTTGTATGCTCAAACCAGCAAAAAGACCATCCGGCGGCAGATATTGGAACCATATGCAGGGGAGACGGGGCAGCTGGATAGTAAGAGGAGAGGAGAAGGAAGATGAGAGGAAAATGGAGAAGAAGACCTGCCGTATTTTTTGGCGCAGCCCTTACAGCGTCAGCAGTGATCGCAACGGGTTTTCCGGGAACAGCTGCCGGACAGAGCGCAGTTTCGGCAGAACGCGCGCAGGAGGCGGAGGAAATACAGGGGGAGGAAAAATTACAGTCCCCTACGTCACTGAAGGTTCGCCGTCTGACAAAGGACAGCACAACTCTCCAGTGGGAAGCCTCAGATGGCGCTTTAGAATACTGGATATACTGGTCAGACCGGAACCGGACAGATCTTGAGGGAACCGAGGGGTATGCACTGGCCGGAAAAACAAAGGCAACTACTTTCGTCTACGAAAAGCCCACTCATATGGAACGTTATTTTAAAGTAGTGGCCGTAGATGAAAATGGAAAATCGGCGCCCTCTGAGGCAGTTTTGGCAGGCATTCAAAAAAACTTTAAGCCTCAGGCGGAATATCTGGACCGCGGGCTGACAGCCGTCCTTACGGAACAGGGAGTATTTGCCAGCTGGAGGATCACAGCCGACGAATATGCCGCAGGCGCGGCGTATGAGCTGTACCGTGACGGCTGCCTGATTGCACAGGTTTCGGCTGGTGAAAATTCCAATTATCTGGATAAGGAGGGCACGGCTGATGCCTCCTATACTGTACGGGCAGTGACCGGGGAGATAGAGCAGCCCCCATGCAGGCCTGTAAAGGTATGGTCAGATCAGTATCTGGAGGTAAAGCTTCAGAAACCGGAGCCATACCACGATGAAAAGGTAACACAGGAATATGAATATACCCCCAATGATACCCTTACAGCGGATGCAGACGGAGACGGACAGTATGAGCTGTTTGTCATGTGGGACGGCCTTTCTCAGGATAATTCCAAAGACGGCTGCACCGCGCCGGTTTATATCGACTGTTATAAGCTGGACGGTACTCTGCTGTGGAGGGTGGATCTGGGGATCAATATTCGTGCAGGCGCCCATTACACCCAGTTTCAGGTATACGATTTTGACGGAGATGGGAAAGCGGAGATGATCTGTAAAACAGCTGATGGAACCAGGGATGGGGCGGGAAAACCCATTGACGGGACAGAGCAGGTAACAGACTACAGGAATGAAACGGGCCGTATCCTGTCAGGGCCGGAGTATCTGACTTTATTTGACGGAGAAACAGGAATCGCCCTGGATACAGTGGATTACGATCCCCAGAGAGGAGAGGTTGCTTCCTGGGGGGATTCCTATGGAAACCGGGTAGACCGTTTTCTGGGCTGCGTGGCCTATCTGGACGGAACCCATCCAAGCGCGGTTTTTTCCAGAGGCTACTACACACGGGCGGTGATCTGCGCCTATGATGTGTCAGAGGATAAACTGGTGCAAAGATGGAAGATTGATTCCGATGACGGCGGGGAAAACCGTTTCCTGTATAATCAGGGTGCTCATACCATGACAGCGGCTGATGTGGATAATGACGGCTGTCAGGAGGTGATCTTTGGCTCTGCTACGGTTGATCACGACGGCACACTCCTGTATTCATTGAGCGAGCATGGGGAAAAGCACGGAGGCCACGGAGATGCCGAGCGGGTGGGAGATTTTAACTTAAGACACCCGGGGCTGGAAATTTTCATGGTGCATGAAAATAAGCCTCTGGATGCAGGAATCGAGATGCACGACGGAGACGACGGAAACTATGTATTTTCTTTCCCTACCACGGCAGATATCGGCCGCGGAGCCGCGGCGGACATCGATCCGCGGTATGAAGGGGCAGAATCCTGGGCTAATAACAAGTCCGGCAGTCAGGCGGCCCCCATGGTAGTTTCCCAGGATGGAACCGTCATTTCCCACGCAATGCCAGTGGCAAACCATACCATCTGGTGGGATGGAGATCTGGGAAGGGAAATTCTGGATCATACCTTTACCAATGACAATGGCTTTGAGCCGCGTTCTGTCTACATTTCAAAATGGGATTGGGAAAAGGAGGAGGAGGTTCGTCTGCTGGAAAAAACAGACGTATATTCGATCAATGGAACCAAGGGAAATCCCTGTTTTCAGGCTGATATCTTCGGGGACTGGAGAGAAGAGGCGGCCTGGAGGACACCAGAGGGAAATATAGGGATTTATACCACCACAGATCTGTCATCCTGCCGTCTGTATACGTTAATGCACGACATTCAGTACCGCACGCAGGCTGCCAGTGAAGCCACCGGCTACAATCAGTCGCCCACCCCCAGCTTTTATATTGGCTTTGACCAGGAACTGATGAAGATTCCGGTGCCAACCCTCAGTATCCCGTCCGCAGATAAGGGAGAATGAGCCTGCAGGGCCGGCTGGAGCATCCCCTGGACTGCCCCGTCTGATTTTAAAAGAAGTGTTTTCCAGCGGCCTTGGCCAATGGAAAACACTTCTTTGTTTAATCTGGCGTATCTGCGGACACGTCCTCTCCTGGCCTTGAAGCTTCACAGCCTGCAGGATTTTGTCCAAGGATAATATCAGGCGCTCCGGTCAGGTTCACATTGCGGGTTACCTTGGCATCGTATGAATCAGCCTTCATGATTTCTGCCAGGTCAACGCCGGTAGCCTCTTTCATGGATTCAAACAGCTTTGCCATCACCACTGGTACATTTCCGGCTACGTCTCCCACGCCGTGATCGCCGTTTCCGCCTCCAATAATAGTGATCTTTTCGATCTGGGACAGGGGTTCAGCGATCTTTCCTGCGATTTCCGGCAGCACCTTGATCATCATTTCTGCCATAGCGGCCTTGTTGTACTTCTGGTACGCCTCGGCCTTCTTTTCCATGCCTTCCGCTTCTGCCAGTGCTTTTGCCTGGATAGCAGCAGCCTCCGCCTCGCCCCTGGCCCGAATACCCTCGGCTTCCTGCAGCATGGCGTATTTCTGGGCCTCTGCCTGAGCCTTTTTCGCTTCCGCCTCTTTCTCCTGCTCATATTTTTTCGCCTCCGCATCCCGCTGGCGTCTGGTCAGCTCTGCGGCTGCGGCCTGTTCAATGGCGTATCGGTCGGCGTCGGCTTTTTTGTTGATTTCAGCCTCCAAAGCCTGCTGCTGAACGGCAACTTCCTGTTTGCGCAGCTCAGTTTCCCGCTCCGTCTTTGCAATCTGAGCATTTACGGTAGCAGTCTGAATGGTCTTTTCCTGCTCCTGCTTCTGAATTTCATAGGCGGCGTCTGCCTCCGCCTTTTTCGTATCAGAGGCCTTCTGCAGCTCTGCCTTCTTAATGGCAAGTTCATTATTTTTCTGGGCAATCTCCGTTTCCGCCAGTACGCGGGCGTCATTGGAGGCTTTGTCTGCAGCAGCTTTTGCGATGGCGATATCCCGCTCCGCTTCCGCCTTTGCGATGGAAGCGTCCTTGCGGATCTTGGCGGTATTGTCCATACCCAGATCCTGGATCAGGCCGTGTTCGTCGGTGACGTTCTGGATATTGCAGGAAAGGATTTCGATTCCCAGCTTTTCCATATCTCTGGAGGCTTTTGTCATCACCTGGTCAGAGAAGGAGTCACGGTCCGTGTTGATAGCGCGCAGCGTCAGGGTTCCAATGATCTCGCGCATATTTCCCTGAAGGGAATCCTGCAGATCCATGGCGATCTTGGCAGGTTCCTTGTTCAGGAAGTTCTTCATTGCCAGCTTCATCCGTTCCGGCTCATCCGCTACCCGGATTTTGGCCACCGCATCCACGGTCACGTTGATGAAATCGTTGGTGGGAATAAATTCATCCGTTTTAATATCCACGGTAATCTGCCCCAGATACAGCTTATCCAGCTGCTCAAAAAAGGGAATCTTAAGCCCGGCCCGGCCTACCAGTACCCGCGGCTCCTTCCTGAGGCCGGAGATGATATAGGCGTGATCCGGCGGAGCTTTTACATAGCCCTGGGTGACAATGATAACGAGGATCAGAATAATGAGGATTGCCGGCAGGAAACCGAATAGAAGGTCGATCATAGAATTCTCCTTTCCAGTGAAAAGACAGCCATCCCCGGCCCGGAACGCAGGGCAGTTCCACTGGCCGTCGGATGAAGCATCAGGTTGTATGGAACCATTCTATCATATGACCCGTTTCAGACATAGATGATTCATGAAAATGTCAGAAAAAGAAAGAAAAAAGTTATAAATCGTCCGGCTTATTTGCCGGGAGATTGCATCGGCTTTCCTCTACATCCAGGGCAAAGGATTCATTCAGGCACTTTTGTATCGCAATATATGTCTTAAAGTCCTCTTCAGAGAATCCGTCCAGACGATGAAAGCTTCTCTGATAGCAGCGCTGTTCAAAGGCATCGTGATCTCTGAAAATCTTTTTCCCTGAATCTGTCAGGAAAAGCCTGTATTCCCGATGGTTTTCCGTATTGAGAATCTGGGAAATCCAGCCCTTTTCCCGCAGCTTGCGGATCAGCTGGGAGCAGGCGCTGGGCGTTTTTTTGAAGACCTCTGCGATTTCGCGGGCAGTAATTCCAGGGATCCGTCCCACTAAATGGATGATCTGGGACTCTGCCTGGTAGAGGACGGCAGCGCCGTAATCGTGGGGGATAGAGTCATATTCCTGGATGAAACGGCTTGCCTCATCCAGCTCGTTGATCATTTGACAGTATAAATCATATCGTTTATCCATAAGACTAAAACCTTTCGCTCTAAAATGATTATCAAAACCTATGAATATTATAGCTTTGTAAAATTTTCGTGTTAATGGAAGATCAAAAGATCATACACGTTCAGTGAAGTATTTAAAATGCACAAAAAATATAAAAATGCTATTGACATATAGTGCAAAATTCTATATAGTACCTGACTTTCGGAGTTGAAGTATAAAACATGGTGCTAAGCCAAGGATTAAAACC
>OBZN01000120.1_pt1 | contig 51532 bp, 41 predicted proteins | sample 1476951 | NCBI WGS metagenome assembly OBZN01 (sample SAMEA2580246, study PRJEB22360) | human gut metagenome | biome: human gut; feature: human-associated habitat; material: faeces | place: Denmark | collected 2008/2010
CACCACGTAGACCGGTCCGACCGCATGCTGCAGCAGACCCTGGCTGGTGGAGCCAAGCAGCAGACCGGTGAAGCCGCCACGACCACGGGAGCCGACCACGACGACGTCATGATCGTAGCTGGCCTTGGTCAGTGCGCCGGCTGCGGGGCCGGGCACGATCTGCTTGTTGATCTTGAGGTTCGGGTACGCCTCTTCAAGCGGCTTGATGCGCACATCCAGATCCTCCTGGAAGGACGCCATGACGCCTTCATCCTCGGAGCCCTTCATGTTCGGCACGGCGGAGATGACGTCCAGCTCGGCACCCCACGAATCGGCGAACGCGGCCGCGATCTCCAACGCCTTCAGACCCCACTTGGATTCGTCGGAGCCGACTGCCACCTTGGTGATGGTGTTGTTCAAGTGCATCAGGTTGCCTTCGTCGTCGGTGTACGGCACCACGACGATCGGGCAGTACGCGTATGCCGGCAGGCTGGAGCTGGTGGTGCCGAGCAGTCGTTCGGCCAGACCACCCTTGCCACGGTTGCCAATGACGATGAGGTTGTAGTTGCGCGACAGTTCGACGAACACGGATGCGGGATCTCCGGTGACGATCAACGTCGATGCCTCGACGCCCTGCTCGTCGGCGATGGCCTTGGCCTTCGACAGAATCTCCTGCGCATCGTTGTGCGCGGCATTATCATCGCCCATGGCCGTATACGTGGCATCGAACGACACTGCCGCATAGCTTGGCAGCGAATATGCGCAGACGATCTGCAGGGTCAGTCCCGCATGCTTCGCGTAATTCGCTGCCCACCATGTCGCCTTGTAGCTGGCGTGGGATCCATCGACACCTACGAGGATTGCCTTGTCATTGATCATGAGCGACCTCCCTTGAATCAGGTTGCGGCAACGCGACTATGCGTTGCACCTGACTTCCACCATACCGCGCGACATGCGGTTTTCAAGTAACGACGCGGAAAATAACAAAGCAAAAGGGCGTATTCCTCACGGAAATACGCCCTTAGCTCAATGTCAAAGCTTCAGAAGATTCGACGAATGCTGTAGCTGCTGGGGAACACCCATGCGATGGGATCGTAGCGGGTGCCGTTCAGCTGGGAGTTGATGACCATGCCGTTGCCGACATAGATCGCGGCATGCTGCGCATTGGCGATGATGTCTCCCGGCTGCGCGTCGGCGAGGCTGCCAACCGCGCGGCCCACAGTCGCCTGAGCACCGGAGTAATGCGGCAGGGAAACGCCCATCTGGCCGTAGACATACTGCACGAAACCGGAGCAATCCCAACCGGACGGGGTATTGCCGCCGGACACATACGGAACCTTGCCGACGAACTGGTTCGCGAACGTCAGCAGGCTGGACACGCTGGCCCCATCAGGCGGCGTCACGGTGAAGGAACCGCTGCTGCTGAGGTCGCTTCGAGCGGCGGAACGAGAAGCGGCTTGGGCCTGTGCTTGAGCCTGGGCCTGCTGCTGACGCTGCTGTTCCGCTGCCGCTGCGGCGGCTTCGACGTCTTTTTCGGCTTGAGATTTGGTTTGGGGAACGTTCAGGCTTTCCACACCGCCCCAGTCGGAATCGGATTCGACCTGGGTGGACGATGCCTCCGCGAGGATGTTCTTCTTCACGGCGTTGGTCTTCGGGAACGAACGGGTAGCAACGACAGCATCTTGCGTGGCGCCATCATTGGCTGCCAGCGCGGCAGGTGCCACCCCGGCGAAAGTAAGAGCGGCCGCGGCGAGCGCAGCAATCACGGAACAATGCTTAATATGCTTCATCGAATCCTTAGCTTACAGCATCCCTCTTACAAGAAAAGGGGCACGGTCGTCGGTAGGGAAACTCAGTAGTGAATATACTGGAAATCGCCCACGTTCGTGAGCGTGCGGGAATACGTGCCGCCATTGAGGGAGGCGCCGGATTCAGAGGTCACGATCGAGCCGTCGTCGTTGATTTTCTCAACGATGGCGACGTGGCCGTAATACGAGTCGGAACCTTCCTGGCCTGCGGCGAACACGATGATATCGCCGACATGGCGCGGCGTGTTATCAACCCAATAGCCCAAGGCGCGGGCCGAATCGGCCCACTGGCAACCGTTGCCCATGTGGGAGCCTGCAGGCAGACCGAGCTGATGGCGGCGCACATACACCCACCACGTGCACTGGCTGAACTCGTAGGCGTTGCCGACGTCTCCGGTGGCATGGTTCGGATTGAAGTTAGCCGGTAAGGCGCTGCTGTCTTGGTCCATCAGGACGGCGACGTTCGGATTGTCGGCGATGGACTTGGACATCAGGCTGGCGTCCATGGAGGCGCTGGTGTCTCCCAGCTGCCAACCGCCGTTGTTGCTGGTGGAAGCCAGTTCCTTAAGGGCGGTACGTCCTTCGGAACGGGATGCCGCTCCATCGGACACACGTTTGATCTGGGACGTTTCGGTACCGTCGTCCGCAAGCACCAGTCGGGATGCGTTCTGCTGGCTGAACGCCAACGCGGTCGCCGCGGTGCCGACAAGCGCCGCCAACGAAGCGGAGGTCACCAACGCGGATTTGCGGGAAGCGGCTTTGGCGGCCTCACGTATGGCACGGCGGCTCATTGGAGCCACTTCATTCAGTTTATCCACGACTTCCGGAGCGAGTCCGACTACGGCGCCGCCTTCCGCCAGCTGTGCCATTCGCACGGCCTTAGCGGTATGGGAGCCCCGGTTCGCCGTGAACAACGCCTTGGATAGGCTGAATTGCGCGTGCGAAACCTTGGCAGCTTTATGCGCCGCATGCCTCATATATCAATCACTCCTTGCGGATTGCGAAACCGTCGCAGCTTATGACCGCGCACGGTTACAGAACCGTCACAAGGGTAAGGGTACACCGACATAGGGATTATCATCAAGACCCCGTCCTTGCGCAAATAATTCGCCACGGGTGGAGGAACGTCCGGAAAACGGCCATATCAACGCGCAATCCGACCTTCTGACTACCCTTGGATGACATGACGAACACTGTGAACATTCCTACCAACATGCTTCCGGAGGATGGACGTTTCGGCTCGGGGCCGAGCAAAATCCGTCCGGAGCAGGTCCAGGCGCTCGACGCGGGCGCGCGCAATCTTCTGGGCACCTCGCACCGCCAGACCCCGGTCAAGCAGGTGGTCGGCTCCATCCGCGAAGGCCTGTCGAATTTCTTCCAGATTCCCGACGGCTATGAGGTCGTGCTGGGCAACGGCGGCGCCAGCGCGTTCTGGGACATCGCCTGCGCGTCGCTTATCACCCGCAAGGCGGCGTTCGGCACGTACGGCTCCTTCAGCGCGAAATTCGCCAAGTCCGCGCAATCCGCGCCGTTCCTTGAGGATCCGGAGATCTTCGCGGGCAAACCGGGCACGTATCGCCTGCCGGAGCTCACCGAATATGTGGACGCTTACTGCTGGGCGCACAACGAAACGTCCACTGGCGTGGCGGCCCCGGTCAAGCGTGTCGAAGGTTCCAAGGAGCAGGGCGCGCTGACTCTGATCGATGCCACGAGCGGCGCCGGCGCGCTGAACGTGGATATCAGCCAGACCGACGCCTACTACTTCTCCCCGCAGAAGGCGTTCGGCTCCGACGGCGGCCTGTGGATCGCCGTGCTTTCCCCGGCTGCGATCGACCGCGCCTACGGCATCGCTAAAAGCGTCAGCCTGCCGGGCGCGCGACGCTGGATTCCTCCGTTCCTGTCCCTGACCTCCGCCATCGAGAACTCCCGTAAGGACCAGACGCTGAACACGCCCGCCGTGGCCACGCTGGTCATGCTGGAGAACCAGGTGCGCTGGCTTAACGACAATGGCGGCCTCGCCTGGGCCACGGCGCGTTGCGCACGTTCCGCGTCGCTGCTGTACCAGTGGGCGGAGAGGTCCGATTACGCGCAGCCGTTCGTTTCCGACGAAAACGCACGTTCCAACGCCGTGGTCACCATCGACCTTGACGAGAGCATCAACGCTTCCCAAGTGGTCGCCGCGTTGCGCGAGAACGGCATTATGGACACCAACGGCTACCGCAAGCTCGGCCGCAACCAGCTGCGCATCGGCGTGTTTCCGTCCGTGGAGCCGAGCGACGTCGAGGCGCTTACGAAGTGCGTCGATTACGTGGCCGAGCACCTGTGACGCGCGCACCGAGGTAAGGTAACGGTATGAAATTTGCTCCGATTATCGACCCAAGCGTGCGCAAACCCTCCCCCAAACCGGTGCGCGTCGACCTGCGGAAGGTGTTCACGTTCGGCACCGCATTATGGGCCATCGCCTTGGTGATCTGCATGATTCTGCTGGCCTTCGGCATCAATGTCGAACGATTGCAGACCATGTGCGCCGCCGGCACGGTGATCGGCGTGCTCATGCTGGTTTGGGAGCATTTCGACCGGTGGGACTACCGCCGTCTTGGCGAATAACCCGACCGGCGGTTCAGCCAATCGCGAAATAACCGGTAACAACATTGGGCCACTTCCGCACCAACCTGCGGAAGCGGCCCTTGCCGTATATGGCGTGTCCCAACGCTCTGTAATCGCCGCTAATTTCTGGCGACCGGCAGCTCCAACGTAAACGTGCTGCCCTGTCCCGGAGCGCTCCACACCGAAGCGGAGCCATGGTGGGTCAACGCCACATGCTTGACGATGGCAAGGCCCAAACCGATACCTTCCTCGGAATGCCCATTCTGGTTGCCGCCACGGTAGAACCGTTCGAAAATACGGCTTTGCTCCTTCTGTGCAATGCCGCAACCACGGTCAAGCACGCTGAGCAGCACTTTGGTGCCGTCCTCGTTCGGCTTGACGGATACGGTTATGCCCTTGCCGTCCGGTGAATAGGCGATGGCGTTTTCGAGCAGCTTTGCGACCGCGGCCTGAATCTGCTCGCCTTCCCCGTTGATGTCCAGCGATTCGTCGCCATCGATTTCAATGTCGATGCCGCGCCGTTGCGCCATGTCGCGATGCGCGCCGACGACGGTTTTCACCTGTTCCATGACGTTGATACGGTTGCTCGCCGTCGGCAGAATCGGTTCCTGCGCCTTGATAAGCAGCAGCAGGTCGGACACCATATGTTCCATGCGAGCGCAGGATTGGCGCAGTTTTACGGTGTTCCCCTCAATCGCGGCCTTATTGTCCGAGTCATGTTCCAACGCGTCCGCAAGCTCCTCCAGCGACTGCGTCGGCTTGAGGAGCTGCTCCGAAACGTTGGTGATGAAGGAATCACGGATCTGGGAGAAACGGACGGTTTCGCTCACGTCGGAAACCAGCACCACCACAAAGCGTTCGTTGAGCCTGCCTACGATCACCTTCAGCCAGTTCGGGCGGGACACCGTGGTCACCGGCTTGTCTGGCGATTGGCCGATCAACGCCTGTTTGGCAACCTCCCGCATGGTTGGCTTCCCTGCTTTCGGAGCCTTCTTCGGCTCATGCAACGTGGTCGTGGTCAGGCTGAACTGCTTCTTGCCGCCGTGGGCACGGACCTCGTGCACCGCGCTTGCCACGGTGTCATCGGCGATGGCGTCGTCCCGCACCACGCCAAGGGCGTAGGCGTCCGGATGCGCGCGTATCACCTCGTCATGCTCGTCGACCACGATGGAGGCCAGCGGCAGTATGGACAGCAACGTGTTCGTCGCGTCATCCAAAGTATCATCATTGTTGCGATCGTCACCATGGCGATGTGTCAGATTGCGCCACCACGTGCCTACGGATTCAAACATGTCTTCATTCTCGCACACCCTGACGTTCCCCGATGAATGGCCGTGGCGCGATTTTCGTGAACGCAGGGTGAACGTGCCGGTGAACATTGGCGGAACAACACGTCCGTCACGTGCGAATCCGCCAATTCCCTAATACACTTGGGAGAGGTTATATCCGAACCCGATATTGACATACGTGAAGCATTTGAAAGGCAAGCATATGCGCGTTATCTTCAATGAAGAGCTCAAGGCAGTCGCCGATGACCTCGACCGCATGGCGCAAGACGTTCGCAAGGCAATCAATGGTGCCGGCGACGCGTTGCTGAACCAGAATCTTGAAGCCGCCCAGGCCGTCATCGACGGCGACATCGAAATCGATGCCCTCGAATCCAGCGTCATCGACCAGTGCGTGAAGCTGCTGGCCAAGCAGAACCCGGTGGCCACCGATCTGCGCGTGGTCGTCTCCACCCTGCGTCTGGCCGCAACGTTCGAGCGCATGGGCGATCTGGCCCGTCACATCGCCGAAGCGGCCCGCCGCACCTATCCTGCTTCCCCGCTGCCGGCCGATGCCCAGCCGCTGTTCGCCGAAATGCAGGCGTTCCTTGACAATGTGGCCGACCAGGTGGTTTCCATGCTTACCGACCGCGACACCAAGACCGCCGAGCAGATCATTCTCAACGACGACAAGCTCGACGCTCTGCACAAGAAGACCTTCGAACTGGCCCAGTCCGAGGATTGGAAGGGCACCAACCAGCAGCTCATCGACGTGGTCCTGACCGGCCGCTTCATGGAGCGTCTCGGCGATCACGCCGTTTCCGCGGCCCGCCGCGTGGTGTTCATCGTCTCCGGTTTCGACCCGTCCAAGGAGCCGACCCGCGACGAAGGCACCGACATCGACTGAGGGTTCCTCACCTCTTCTTGCATTTTCCTTGACGAGATGGGTGGTTTCCGTTTGGAAGCCACCCATCTCGCTTATATGTGGCAGATGACCTCGGCCAAAACATCATAAGGGGGTAAAAATCCTGCCCCCGAACATCCTTTTCCAAAAGAAATCTGCCACATATAGGCAAAATCACTTTCGCATGCAGGCGTAATCCGCCACCTATAAGCGAAATTCCTCCGATAGTCGTAAAAACTAGACATCGCGTCCAGTTCATGCCCGTATACTTGTGTCCCACGACGCGGCACAATAGTGTCCAGCGGCATCCAAAGGAGGAAGTCATGTACTATTCCAACGGCAATTACGAAGCATTCGCCCGGCCAAAGAAGCCCGAGGGGATCGATAGCAAGAACGCCTACATCATCGGCACGGGTCTTGCAGCGCTGTCCGCCGCCTGCTATCTGGTACGTGACGCGCAGATGCCCGGCGACCACATCCACGTGTTCGAGAAGGACCCGGTTCCGGGCGGCGCCTGCGATGGCGCGAACATTCCTGGCGTCGGCTATGTGATGCGTGGCGGACGCGAGATGGACAACCATTTCGAGGTGATGTGGGATCTGTTCCGTTCCATTCCGTCCATCGAAACGGATGGCGTGTCCGTATTGGACGAATACTACTGGCTCAACAAGGAGGATCCGAACTATTCGCTATGCCGCTCCACTAAGGCGCGTGGCGTGGACGGCGGCACGAACGGCAAGTTCGCGCTGTCCGACAAGGCGTCGATGGAGATCATGAAGCTGTTCTTCACACCGAACGAGGAACTATACGGCAAGAAGATCTCCGACTTCTTCGACGATGAGGTGTTCGATTCGAACTTCTGGATGTACTGGCGCACCATGTTCGCCTTCGAGAACTGGCATAGCGCGTTGGAGATGAAGCTGTACATCCGCCGCTACATCCACCATATCGGCGGCCTGCCTCCTTGTTGCCCCCCCCCCGCCACACCCCCCATATCGGCGCCCTGCCGGACTTCAGCGCGTTGCGGTTCACCCGCTACAACCAGTACGAGTCGATGATTCTGCCGATGATCAAGTATCTGGAAGGCTTCGGCGTGCAGTTCCACTACAACGTGAAGGTGGAGAACGTCGATTTCGCGATTGGCGGCGGCATGGGTCCCGTACGCCAGCGCACCGGCACTGGGCAGGATACGATTTTGAGGAAGCAGGCCGAATACGGCGCGTATCCGCGCAATCCGTTCAGCTCGCCGACCAAGAAGTTGGCCACGCGCATCGATCTGATGGAGGCGGATGGCACGACCCGCAGTATCGACTTGGGTGAAAACGATCTGGTGTTCATCACCAATGGCGGCTGCGTGGAGAACTCGTCGATGGGTTCGCAGACCGAGCCGGCCGCGTGGGCTCCGGAGATCAAGCCCGGCGGCGGTTGGGATATGTGGCGTCGCATCGCGGCGCAGGATCCGAGCTTCGGACATCCGGACGTGTTCTGCTCCGACCCGGAGCATTCGAAGTGGATGAGCGCCACCGTCACCACGTTGGACGACGAGATTCCGCCGTACATCCAGAAGATCTGCAAGCGCGACCCGTTCTCCGGACGTGTGGTGACCGGCGGCATCGTCACCGTTGAGGATTCCAATTGGCTGATGAGCTGGACGCTGAATCGCCAGCAGCAGTTCCGAGACCAGCCGAAGGACCAGCTGTGCGTATGGGTGTATGGTCTGTTCCCCGACAAGCCCGGCAACTATGTGAAGAAGCCGATGCAGGATTGCACCGGCGAGGAGATCTGCGAGGAATGGCTGTACCACATGGGCGTGCCGACCGACAAGATCGCCGACTTGGCGAAGAACCACGCCAACACGGTTCCGGTGATGATGCCGTACATCGATGCGTTCTTCATGCCGCGTTCCGCCGGCGACCGCCCCGATGTGGTGCCGGATGGCGCGGTGAATTTCGCGTTCCTCGGCCAATTCGCGGAGACGCCGCGCGACACGATTTTCACCACCGAATATTCGATGCGCACCGGCATGGAGGCCGTGTACACGCTGTGCGACGTGGACCGCGGCGTGCCGGAGGTGTGGGGTTCGGTCTACGACGTGCGCAACCTGCTCAACGCCACGGTGATGCTGCGAGACGGCAAACCGATCACCGATATGAAGCTCAACCCCATCGAAAGGGGCGTGTTGAAACAGATCGTGAAGAAGCTGGATTCCACTGATATTCCGACATTGCTCAAGGAATACGGCGTGATCTGACGTTCTTGCGATTCCGTTTTGTCCGCCTTGCCTGCGCCGCACGGCACCCGCCGAGCCGCGCAGGCAAGGAGACATCAGCAAAACGCAGATACAACGTGAAAAAAGACTTACCGACAAAGGCGCCGGCAATAACGAAAGGTGGGAACCTACGGTATGCAGGTTCCCACCTTTTCGTATGTGTTTCATGCGATCAGCCGCGACTATTCACGCGCCCAATCGCAACAAACTCACTTCTGGCCCTGAGCGGCGACGGCGGCAGCGCCGGCAGCGGCGGCTTCCGGATCCAGGTACTCGCCACGCGGCTTGATCGGCTTGAAGTTCTCGTCCAGCTCGTACAGCAGCGGCATTGCGGTCGGGATGTTGACCTTGGCGATCTCCTCTTCGGAGAGGTTGTCCAGCATCTTCACGATGGCGCGCAGGGAGTTGCCGTGAGCGGCGATCAGAACGGTCTTGCCAGCCTTCAGCTCCGGCTCGATGTCGGACTTAAAGTACGGCTCAACGCGCTTGACCACGTCGGCCAGGCACTCGGCTTCCGGAACCGGATCGCCGGTGTAGCGCGGATCGTTGTTCTGCGCGTACTCGTCGTTCGGATCGATCTCCGGCGGCGGTGTGGCGTAGGAACGACGCCACAGCATGAACTTCTCGTCACCGTACTCCTGACGGATCTCGGTCTTGTTCTTGCCCTGCAGGGCGCCGTAGTGACGCTCGTTCAGACGCCAGCTGCGCTTGACCGGAATCCACAGGCGATCGGCCTCGTCCAGCGCGACGTTGGCGGTGTTGATGGCGCGACGCAGCATCGAGGTGAAGACGATGTCAGGCAGGACGTTCTTCTCCTTGAGCAGGCGGCCGCCGTTCTTGGCTTCCTCGACACCCTGCTCGGTCAGCGGGACGTCGACCCAGCCGGTGAACTGATTGGTTTTATTCCATGCGCTCTGTCCGTGACGGAGCAGTACTAGTTTGTAAGTCATGCTTGCAAGTCTACCGCTTGGCACACCCAAAACAAGCCGTTTCCGACGATTGACGCCCCACGTTTTGCAACAATTTTCATTTCGTTGCACTGTCGTTGCAACGCTAGGCAAACACCACGCAACACACGTACGTTGCGGCGAGCGCCAGTGAGGAGAACGTGCACAGCGGCAGCGCCTCGCCGTATTTTTTTCTTGCGATCGCGACGGCGGCGGCAGCGCACATCGCGCACGTGACCGCCAGTATTGCGATTGTCGGCATCGCAGGCGTCGACAGCAGCAGTATATAAGCGGCGAGCAACAGCACGGCGACGGACAGCAGCGCAATCGCAAAAACCGTGCCGTTGCGCCGGCCCAAAGCGGTCATCCATGTGTGCTTGCCGTGCGTGCGGTCGGTTTCGACGTCGCGTAGGTTGTTGACGCACAGGACCGCGACGGCGATGAGGCCGACGTTGGCGCCGCCGAGCATGCCTTCGGTCGAGATTGTGCCGGCCAGGGCGAACATCGTGCCGCAGGTGGCGACGAGCCCGAAAAAGATGAAAACGAATATCTCACCCAAATAGTGGTAGCCATAGGGGTGTTCGCCGCCGACGTAGCACCAGCCGGCCACGAGACAGGCGATACCGACCAGGATGAACCACCAGTAGCCGGTCAATGCAACGACGGCCAGACCGCACAGGCAGGCGATCAACGCGTTGATTCCGGCCGCGGCAAGTACTTTCTTTGGACTCACGCCGGACGCGACGAGACGGGCGGGGCCATGCTGGGGCTGCGATGCCGGAAGCATTTCCGGAGTCGAAGTCGATTCCGCGGATGGTGTTTTTGCAAATGACCGTGCGGAATCGACGGCACGCCCCTCGTCGGTGCCACGTATGCCGTCGGAATAGTCGTTCGCGAAATTCGCGGCGACCTGCAGGAACAACGCCACGCAACCGCACAGCACCGCCACCAAGATGAACCAGCCTGCGGAACGCTGGCATTCGCCGACCAGCGAGCCGAATTTCAATTCGCTCAAGTCATGCTGCCCGCCGAAGAACGGACACGGCTCATGCCATATATCGCCACCCTGCGAGTAGAGAAACACGCCCCGCCACGACAGCGCGGCCCCGATAACCACTGGGGCGATCGCCAGCGGCAGGGTTTTCAGGCGAGCGCCGCGAATCCAAGTCGATATTTCCATGAATCTCATGTTAGATGTTGGGTGTGCGAGAGTGTGCGAGGGTATGCAAAAGGGCGCTCCCGTATTGGGAACGCCCTTTAGTAATTGCTCTTTTATTTTTTAAGGATGGCTCCGGCGGCACGGAAGCCCACAGGGCTTCCTCTTCGGCCGCCTCGCGTGAAGCCGAATATTGAACTGAGGCTCCGCCTCAGTTCAGCGGCTTCACAAGCGGGAAGGTGATGGTCTCGCGGATGGTGGCGCCGGTCAGTGCGATGAGCAGTCGGTCGATGCCCATTCCCATGCCGCCTGCCGGAGGCATGCCCACGCCGAGGGCCTCCAGGAAGTCCTCGTCGATGTCGCAGGCCTCCTCGTCGCCGGCGAGCGCGTCCTTGGCCTGGGCCACGAAGCGTTCGCGCTGCACGACCGGGTCGTTGAGCTCGGAGTAGCCGGTGGCCAGTTCGAAGCCGCGCACGTACAGATCCCACTTCTCGACCACGCCGGCCTTGGAACGGTGGCCCTTGACCAGCGGGGAGGTCTCGACCGGGAAGTCGCGCACGAAGGTCGGCTCGTACAGCTTGTCCTCGTAGAAGTGCTCCCACAGGTGTTCGACGAGCTTGCCGTGGTTCTCCACGTCGTCGCGCTCTACGCCGAGCTTGTCGGCGATGGCGCCCAGGTGCTCAACGGAGGTGCCGGGGGCGTCCGGGCCGCCGTTCGGCACAATCTCCTCGCCCAACGATTCGGACAGGGAGTCGTACATGCTGATGGTCTTCCATTCGCCGCCGAAGTCGTATTCGGTGCCGTCGAGCAGGGTGACCTTGTGCGAGCCGTAGACGTCCATGGCGGTCTTCTGCACGAGCTCCTTGACCAGCTGGCCGATGGAATCATAGGTGCCATAGGCCTGGTAGGCCTCGACCATGGTGAATTCGGGGGCGTGCGTGGCGTCGACGCCCTCATTGCGGAAGTCACGGTTGATTTCGAACACGCGATCGATGCCGCCGACCAGGCAGCGCTTGAGGAACAGTTCCGGGGCGATGCGAAGGTACAGGTCAAGGTCGAAGGCGTTCATGTGCGTGGTGAACGGGCGGGCGGCCGCGCCACCGTGCAGGGTCTGCAGCATCGGGGTTTCGACCTCGAGGAAGTCGTGGTCGTCAAAGGTGCGGCGCAGGGAGGCCACGGCCTTGGAGCGGTTGCGCGCCATGTTGCGGATGTTCTCGTCCGCAATCATGCCGATGTACGGCTTGCGGGTGCGGGTGTCTTCGTTCAGGTCCTTGTGCAGGGCCGGCAGCGGCTGCAGGGCCTTAGAGGCGATAGCCCACTCAGTGGCGAATACGGACAGCTCGCCGGTCTTGGAGGCGATGACGCGGCCCTTGAGGTACAAGTGATCGCCAAGGTCGACGAGCTGCTTGAACTGCTTGAGCGAATCGGCGCCAATCTCCTTCTTGGAGATCATGCCCTGAATCTTGGTGCCGTCACCGGCGGACAGCTGCACGAAGCACAGGCCGCCCGCGTTGCGCAGGAACAGCACGCGGCCAGCAATGCCGACCATGTCTTCGGTCTCTTCGCCAGCCTCGAGCTTGCCGTCATACTTGGCGCGGACCGCCTCGATGGTGTCGGTGACGTCCAAGTGCACCGGGTAGGGGGCGATGCCGGCCTCAAGCATCATCGCGCGCTTGGCCACGCGCATCTGCACCTGCTCGGGGTGAGCCAGCGGGCCGAACTCCTTGTTGGAGGGGTCCACGGCTTCGTCCAGCGTGGCACCGGACTTGATCTTCTCGCGGATGGTGGCGTCCTGCTCGAGCAGCATTTCCGCACGTTCGACGGTGCTCATCTGCGGGACGGCCGGGGTTTCATTCTCAGTGTTTTCGGTATTTTCGACAACTTCAGCCATGATTCATCAGTGTACGCAAGGCCGGCGATTATGAGCCCGGCAGACCGTACGGCCATCTGAACACCCGCTCACATGACGCAAAACCGGCTCTGCACAAGGCTTGAGAGACCTGTACACACGGCGAATCCACCATCACGCAACACTCGCGACATGCCGATTTGCATTGTCCACCACCACAATGTAATATCTACGTCTGTTGCCAAACGGGCTGTAGCGCAGCTTGGTAGCGCGCTTCGTTCGGGACGAAGAGGCCGCGGGTTCAAATCCCGCCAGCCCGACAACTAAGGCGGAACTTCGGTTCCGCCTTTTTCTTTGCCTTTCCATCAAACCGACGCTTGGCACCGTCTCACCGTCGGTTTCGCGAGAATCGCAATATCGAACCGACGCTTGGCACCATCCAAGTGCTGGTTCGGCGGACAATCCAAAATAAGGAATCCCCATGAAGAGAAGCATTCTGGCGCTGGCCTCCGGCGCCTTCATCCTCGGCGCCGCCGAATTCGTGATGATGGGCATCCTGCCCCAGACGGCCACCGCCATGCATGTCAGCATTCCCGCGGCCGGCCATTACATCTCCGCATACGCCATCGGCGTGTGTGTCGGCACACTGATCCTGGTGTTCGGCCGCAAGGTGCCGCCGAAGCATCTCATCATCCTGTTCATGGCCATCGCGTTGGTCGGCAACACGCTCAGCGCCGTCTCCTTCTGCTCGCCGATGCTGCTGGTGGCGCGTTTCATTTCCGGCCTGCCGCATGGCGCGTTCTTCGGCACGGCCACGCTGATCGCCAAAACGCTTGCCGACAAGGGCAAGGAGGCGCAATCCGTGTCCATGATGGTGATGGGCCAGACGGTGGCCAACATGCTGGGCGTGCCCGCGGGAACGTTGCTCGCCGAGGCGATGTCCTGGCGGCTGGCGTTTGCGATTCTGGCCGCCTGGGCGCTTATGACGATCGTCGTGGTGATTTTGTGGGTGCCGTCCATCGATCCGATCAAGGACGCCGGCATCAAGGGGCAGTTCCGCTTCCTCACCCATCCCGGCCCGTGGCTGATTCTGCTGGCCGTGTTCTTCGGCAATTCGGGCATCTTCTGCTGGTGGAGCTACGTGTCGCCGTGGTTGCAGAAAACCGGCGGATGGTCGGCGACGATGGTGCCGATACTGATGGTGCTCGCCGGCCTCGGCATGGTGGTCGGCGGCATCGTGGGCGGCAGGCTGACCGACCTGTGGAAGGCGGGCGCGACCGCGGCGCTATCGCACGGCATCGCCTTGTGCGGACTGTTGCTGGTTTTCCTGTTGCCTGGTAATCATGCGACCACCGCGTTGCTGACGTTCATCATCGGTTTCGCGCTGTTCTTCAATTCATCGCCACAGCAACTGCTGATGGTGCAGGCGGGCGAAGGCGGCGGCGAGCTGATTGCCGGTGCCGCCGTACAAATCGCCTTCAATTTCGGCAATGCGATCGGCTCCATCGTCGGCGGAGCGGCACTGACCGCGACGGCGATGAATTACCATTTCACCGGTATCGCAGGCGCGCCGATCAGCCTGCTCGCCGTCATCCTGCTGGTGCTCTACACCCGTCGCTACGAAGCCCGCGCCTAGCCCCATCCCAACCTTCCCATCCTTCTCCCCCAAATCCCATCTCAGCGTCAATCCCATCGCCCCCAATCCGCGAAACCGACGCTGAGGAGGGTCTAAGCGTCGGTTTGGCGGAAATCGCAATATCAAACCGACGGTTGGAGGACGCTCAGCGTCGGTTTGGCGGAAAGGTGCGGCGAAACCGACGGGTTTCCACATATCCACAGGTGGATTGTGGAGGGGATTATTGCGATTTTCCCCTGATTTCGTATTGTTTTACGGCACGGGAGCATTGACTCGCGGCGCAGGAATTGCGATTGTTCCGCGGATTCCCCATGATTCCGTGTTTTCCGCGCCACGCACGCCGAATACGACTAGAGTGGCGTACCGTGCGAAGCATTGTGAAACGAATTCTCGTCACCTGCGCGGCGACTACCGCGCTGGCGCTTCTTCTGACCATGGTCCTATGCGCGCTCGGCAATGCGATGGCGCCGAAATGGCAGGGCGAGCCGTTCACGGACCATATCACGCTCACCACGACCAATACCGCTATCCAAGCCGTTGACCCGGCCACAGGTGCCGTGCTCAAAACCCCGCAGGAGGGCGCGTACCGCACCAAGGAAACGCATATCACGGTCGCGTTGGACGGCGGCAAAACCGTGAATGCCATCGTTCGCGAGCCGCTCGACGCGCCGGCAGATCGTCCCGCATGCCTGTTCCTGCACGGTTCGGGCACCGGCAAATCGTCGGAGGCGTTCGGCGACGTGGCGAACGCGATGGCGTCGGCCGGCATCACCACTCTCGTGCCGGACAAGCGGCTCGACAACTACACCATGCTGCACCGCGACTACGTGTCCAGCGCGCACGACTATGCGAAATCGCTGGAAATCCTGAGAAAATGGCCGGGCGTGAGCAGATCGGAAACCGGCATCTACGCCGAATCGGAAGGCACATGGATCGCCACCGTGCTGACGCAACAGCATCCGGATCTTGCCTTCGCCATCCTCACCTCTCCCCCGGCCGTTTCGGGCCGTCAGCAGATGACGCTCGCAGCCACCAATTATCTGACCGCCGCGGGCGCACCCGATGCCGTCAAGCAGCTTATTCCGCGCATCACCAGCCTTGGCACACAACGCATGGGACTCGCCTATGCGGATTTCGACGCGGCCAAATACCGCACATCGCTTACCATGCCGCTGCTTATCAACTATGGCGTCAAGGACACAGCCATGCCGGTCGAACAGGGCGCGCGGCTGCTGATCAAAGCCGCAAACCATGCCGGCAATACGAATGTGACGCTGCGGTATTATGACGCGAACCATCAGCTTCGAACCGGTTCGAATCAGACGGTTCCGGGACTGCCGTTGGAACCGCATTACACGCACGATCTGGAGGATTGGATCAACGCGGTGACGAGCGGCACGGGTGCGAACGGCTGGGCAACGCCGATGATCGCCGGAACGCAGCCGAATCAGACGGTCACGGCACCGCTGAAGACCCCGCCCGCGCTGGTGAAGTCGATGGGTGTGATTGTCGGCGCAATCGCGGTTTGCCTGCTCTGCGCGCTGCTGGCGATGTGCGGCGCGCCAATTCTGCTCATCGCCGGCTGGGTGCGCGAGCGCCGTGCGTCACGGCGGGTATCGCACGATTCGGCTTCGACGGAACCGGCGGAGCCAACGGATTCGACTTCAATGTTTTCAACGGATGCGACCACACCGACAGGTCCATCCACACAACCGAATGCGGCACGTCCAATCGCAATAACCGACCATCGATTCCCGGTCGGCATGCGCGTCGCACTGGCGCTCAACACCCTCCTTGCCGTCGGCACGACCGGCGTGTTCCTGGCGTATCTGGTCACCGTCATCATTGATGCGATCTCGTTGACCGACAATTCGGCGGTGCTTGCCAAGAACTGGCATGCCATCGTCATGCTCACATGGCTGAGCCTTGTCGCGTTCGCCTGGCTGTTGGCGGAAATCATCGTGGACGCGTGCCGTCGTCATGCTAGGAATCGCGCGATTGCAAGCATAGATGACGATGCGGATATGAATAATGGCCACGATGCCGCAGCCGGAAGCCGATGCGATATAGGAAAAGATGGAAAAGCATGCATCGGATCCGGCCATGTCATCGTGGCCACGTGTGTGGTGGTGTCGGCGGCGCTATCGTTGGCGCTGCTGGCTTTCTGGGGACTGTTCTGCTGACTGGCGTTCCCGTCGGCGCAGACGCACCGCGGCGACGACGGCCCAGACCACGGAAATGATGAGCAGCAGCGCGCCGAGACCGCCGACCACGTAGAAGAACAGCGTCGAGGGATTCGGCATCCACCGCCATGCGCCGATGGGCAGCAGGCACAGCATGGACATCAGGCCGATCAGGCAGAAGAACACGCCCAGCACGATGGTTCCGGTGCTTGGTCCGGACGGGCGGATTACCAGCTCGCCGTCCGTTTTGCCGATGCGCACTTGCTTGGAGGGGTCGACCGGCTCGGCTGATTTGGCTGGATCAGCCGATTTGACGGAACCGGTCGGACGTGCCGAACGGCCCGCAAAGCTTCCGCGCATGTCTTGTCCGGAGGTTTCCAGCGATTCGGCCTCGTCCTGCGATTCGAACTTCCTCTGCGCTTCCGGACCGCCGTCGAACGGCTTCTGGAACGATTCGGTCTTCGCCTCGCCCGGATCGTCGACGGCCGGCAGGGTTTCCGTGGGCTCGTCCGAGACCTCCGCGATTCCCATGACGTCGGTCAACGGCACTTCACGGGTTTTCTCGTCACTCATTTCGTTTCCTTTCCGCTGGCGCTTTTCCCGACGTTCTTTCCATCGACGCTGCCATGCGATTGGCCGCCTGTCGTTCCCACTGGCAGCTTGCTGTCGGACGTGTACTGCATGGTGACACTGCCGCCGACCGTTCCATCGACGTTGACATACAGATCCGGTTCCTCCGGAGCCTTGTCCGAATCGATCGACGGCCAATACCACTTGTTCTCGTAGATCGTTTTGAATGCCTTGTCGAGATCCGTGCCGGCGTATACCGAATCCTGCGAATCGTTCTCCGTATCCGAACCGGCATCGCCCGCATCATCATCGCCGGAATCGTCGAAATCGGTGGTGCCGTTGAGCGCCGGAACGCCCTTGTTCACGCCATGATGGCCGAGTCCCGAATCATCGTTCTCGTCGAGGGACAGGCCCATGAAGCCCGTGCCGTTGAAGAACGTAATCCCGTCCGGCCCTCCTATGTAATCCGTGACGTTGGTGTAGCCGTCGTCCGGATCGCTGACCGACCACTGGCATCCGTCCGGCAGCGTGACCACCACCTGGGCGTTCACCACCACCAGATTCAGCTTCCCTGTCGGACATGAGCTTTCGCCGTACGTGCCGTCGTTGAGCTTGACCTTGTGCTTGCCATGCGCTGCCGGATATCCGCTCAAATCGATGTCGAGCACATCGTTGGCGTAGTTCTTGCCGACCACCACCAATCCCTGTTCGTATCGTTTCATCTGGGCGTCGCTGGTGTCGCTCCATGTCACGATGCCGGAGACCGTCGTGCGGTGGTAGTCATTCGACATCATCCAATCGCGGCTTTCCCATGCCACCGCACTCGTGCAGAACGTCATCACCACGGCCATGAACGCCGCGCACCATGCCAGCGGATGCAGGCCGCCGGTGCGACGGCCCATGCAACCAAGCACGACGATCACCACGCCGATTCCCAGGCAGATGCCGCCGCAGCACAGTGTGGCGAGACGCAGCACGCGCAAGGCGTAATCCCAATCAACCGGCATCGTAATGGCGTACCAGCCAGATCCGGCGATCGCCAGCAATGCCAAGCCAAGCGTCACCAGTACCAGCAGCGGTCCGGCTGGCTTGCGGCGGGCGCGTTTCGACTGCAGCGCCGCCACCGTCGGCGGAGCGGTGAAGGTCGGCGGCACATTGGCCGTGGCAAACGCTGCAGGCGGGTTCACCGGCTGCTGAAACGTCTGGTATAGCGATTGGACGGGACGCGCGTACTGCTGGTAGCCGGAAGGCGCGGGACACGTCGGCTGCGGCATCGGCTGGCCTGGCGTGCCGGGCATGTTTGCAGTGGTGGCCGTGTTCGTGGACATCGGCTGCGGCATATATTGCGATTGCGCAGGCCGCACCGGCCGTCCCGGCTGAACGGGCTGAGCAGGCTGCCCAGGCCACGATCCGCCCTGCTGCGGCGGCTGCCAGCTCGCCGCATACGCCTGGCGGGTCAACCCCCCGCCGGAAACCCCCCGTGCGACGGCCGCATACGACTGGCGGTTCACCAGCAGCCAGAACACCAGCACGGCCACGCCGAACGCCAGCCATCCGGCGCCGGGCAGGCACAGCGCCACCGCGGCGCATACCAGCGCGCCCGCGCAGTTCCAATCCCAATGGCCGTTGACCAGCTCCTCGCACAGGATCCGGCCATCCGTCTCGTCCGGTAGCAGGAACCAGGCCAATGCGTAGAACGCCGCTCCGGCGCCGAACAGTAGCGAGGTGAGAATCACCAGCGCGCGGACCAGGGTGGCGTTCCATCCCAAGCGGCGCGCCACGCCGTCGCACACGCCTGCGATCCACCGGTTGCGGCCGCGCGTGATCCGGCTGGAGCGGATCCATGCGAAGAATCGATTGCCGCGATTCGGCTGCGGCTGATACATCGGCGGCCGTGGCTGCGATTGCGGTTCGGCAGAACCAGCGGCACTGCCGCCTTGCGGATTGTTGTTTGCGTTGCTCATATCTCCATTACAGCAATCCGCAGCCGTCATACGTATCGGGGAACACCCTGAATCTGCCCTGAACACCAGCTGAAAGCCCTGAATCGGCATCCCCGACAGGGCACAATGGAAGCATGAAGTCCTTAGCCAAACCGCGGTACACGCAGGAACAGTACGACCAGGCCAGCGCGGTCTACATGCGCTGGTGCTACGTGCAGGCCCTGCGCGAAGGCCGTCCCGTGCCGTCCAAGCCGGCGCGACTGCCGTTGCTGCGCCCGACGTACGGCCGCGAGGTCGCTGGCGTGGCCAAGGCCGTCAGCATGCATCTGGGCGTGTCCGTTCATCTCATCCGTTTCATTTTCGTGGTCACCACGTTTTTCTTCGGTGCGGGCGCGATCGCCTATATTTTTCTGTGGATCACCGTACCCGTCGGAGACCCGGTCCAGCAGGCGTACGTCATCGCCGGCAGCCAGCCCGTCGAGAACGCGCCGCTGTCCCACGGCAACGTGAGGAACGTAAGAAACCTAAGGAACGTCGGAAACGGCGGCGCGCAATCGCAAGACAGCGACGGCAACGCGGACGGCATGCAATCCGGCAGCGGAGCACAATCGTCCGAAAGCCTGGAACAGATGTTCGCCAACGCGCCGAGACCCGCGCTGCTGGCCATGGCGGGACTGCTTATGCTGGGCCTATGCGTGGCGATGGCGGCGAAAGGCATTGAAGGCACGCTGATTGTGCCGTTGCTGCTCGGCGTGGTCGGCGTCGGCGTCTCCTGGCTGCGGTTCAACGCGAAGGACGGCCAATTATGGACGATGCTCGGCGGCATCGCGGTCATTTTCGTCGCGTACGCGATCTACATCGCCACCCACGTGCGCATTATGCAGTCCGCACGGCACGCCACGTTCACCATGCTCGTCGCCGGTTTGGCGCTGCTTGTCGGCGTGTTGCTGGCGATTGTGCCGTGGATTATGACGCTGGTGCGTGATTTGGGCACGGAACGCGCGCTGAAGGAACGCGAGGAGGAGCGCGCCGATATGACCGCCCACCTGCACGACGGCGTGCTGCAGACGCTGGCGCTGATCCAGTTGCATGCCGGCGACCAGCAGACCGTGTTTTCACTGGCGAGGCAGCAGGAACGCGAGTTGCGCGAATGGCTATATCAGGAGCGCACCACGTCGGACCGTTCCGTCAACGCCGGTTTGAAGCAGATCGCAGCGCATGTGGAGGACACGCACGGCAAGCCGATCGAGGTGGTGACGGTGGGCGACGCGCGGCCGAGCGCGCAGACCGACGCGTTGTTGGATGCCACGCAGCAGGCGCTCGTCAACGCCGTGACGCATGGCGGCGAACCGGTGTCCGTCTACTGCGAAGCCGGCGACAAGCTGGTGGAGGTGTTCGTACGCGACCATGGCGACGGCTTCGACGTCGAAGCCATTCCAGCGAATCGCCTGGGCATCCGCGAGTCCATCATCGGACGTATCAAGCGCCGCGGCGGTACAGTGGAGATTGTGTCGAGGCCCGGCTGGGGCACGGAGGTGCGCATGCACATGCCGATTTCAGGAGCGGCGGAGGATGCGGACAGCGCTACGATCACCACAGCGACGGCGATACGGGCGTGCAATCGGCGCAATGAACACGGCACATGCAGCAGGTGCGGCAATGAATCAATCGAACCAAGGAGCAGGAATGAGCGAGCGGGAACAGCGCATCAGAATCGCCGTCGTGGACGACCATGAGATGTTCCGCGCGGGCGTGATCGCCACGTTGCAGCCGTATTTCGACGTGGTCGGACAGGCGGCCGACGTGGAGGGGTCAGTGGCGATGATCGCGCAGACCAAACCGGACGTGGTGCTGCTGGACGTGCATGTGCCGGGCGGCGAGAACGGCGGTGGCGCCGAAATCCTCACGAAATCGCGCACATACTCCCCCGATACCGTCTTCCTCGCGCTGTCCGTGTCGGATTCTCCGCAGGATGTCGGTTCCGTGATCCGCGCCGGTGCGCAGGGATATGTGACGAAGACTATTTCCGGCGACGACCTGGTGTCCTCCATCAAGCAGGTGCATGAGGGCTACGCCGTGTTCTCGCCGAAATTGGCGGGATTCGTGCTGTCCGCCTTCCAGAACGGCCCGAGCGCGAACGGCGCGTTCGGCGGCCCGATCCACGATGACGAGCTGGACCGGCTGTCCAACCGCGAGCAGGAGGTCATGCGGCTGATCGCGCGCGGCTACACGTACAAGGAGGTGGCTTCGGAACTGTTCATCTCCATCAAGACCGTGGAGACCCATATGAGCTCGGTGCTGCGCAAACTGCAGCTGTCGAACCGTTCCGAGCTCACCCGTTGGGCCGCGGATCGACGGATTGTGTGACGTTGCCGTCACGACAACGACAATCGCCATAAACGGCATGGAAAAGGGCTTACCGAAAAATCCTTCGGTAAGCCCTTGATTGATGCGGGCAGAGCGAGATTCGAACTCGCGGAGGCTTGCACCTCAACGGTTTTCAAGACCGTCTCTTTAGACCGCTCAGACATCTACCCTTTGCGCCTAACATCGCTGCTACGCACGAAACGCCAATATACCACAGTGCGCGGAAGTGCGACACCTGGCACAGCCTCCATCCCCGTCGCTTCCAACAGAAAACCGCACACGCATCTGCCCAGAACGACACAAACGGCACTGGGACCGTCCAACATACGAAAAGCGGCGCCGGCACAAATGCCAACGCCGCTTTCACGGATTCATATCAGACGCGAACGTCTTGGAAAATCAGGCTTCCCACTTGGTCGGCTCGATGACTTCCTTACCGCCCATGTACGGACGCATGGCCTTCGGAATTTCGATGGAGCCGTCCTTCTGCTGGTGGTTCTCGAGAATGGCGACCAGCCAACGGGTGGTGGCCAGCGTGCCGTTCAGCGTGGAGACGGCGCGGGTGTTGCCATCCTCCATACGTTCGCGGATGTTCAGACGACGAGCCTGATACTCGGTGCAGTTGGAGGTGGAGGTCAGCTCACGGTAACGGCCCTGGGTCGGCACCCAAGCCTCGCAGTCGAACTTACGTGCCGCGGAGGAGCCCAGATCGCCGGCGGCGGTATCGATGATGCGGTACGGCACCTCGACCTTGCCGAGCATTTCCTGCTCCATGGCCAACAGGTGCTCATGCTCCTTGTAGGAGTCCTCCTGCTTGGCGTAGACGAACATCTCCACTTTGTCGAACTGGTGCACGCGGATGATGCCGGAGGTGTCCTTGCCTGCTGCGCCGGCTTCACGGCGGTAGCAGGAGCTCCAGCCGCAGTAGCGCAGCGGGCCGTTCTCAAGGTTCAGGATCTCGTTCTCGTGCATGCCGGCGAGCGCCACTTCGGAGGTGCCGACCAAATACTGGTCGTCCGGCTCGCGCAGGCGGTAGATTTCGTCGGCGTGGGAGTTGAGGAAGCCGGTGCCGCGCATTACTTCCGGACGCACCAGCGTCGGGGTGATGGCCAGGGTGAAGCCGTGTTCCTCGGCCTGGTCGACGGCCATGGTGAGCATGGCGATCTGCATGCGGGCCACCTGGCCGCGCAGGAAGTAGAAGCGGGAGCCGCCGACCTTCACGCCGCGCTCCATATCGATACCGGCCACGCCGCGGCCGAGCGTCAGGTGGTCCTTCGGCTCGAAGCCTTCGGCTGCGAAATCACGGATCTGGCCGACCTTCTTGACCACGACGTAGTCGTCCTCGCCACCTTCCGGAGCTTCCGGCTCGACGATGTTGGACAGCTTCCACATGGCGGTGGTGTATTCCTCGGCTGCGGCGTCGGCTGCGGCCTTGTATTCGGAGACCTTCTGGGAGAGTTCCTTGGTTGCGGCGATCAGCTTGGCCTTTTCGTCGGCGGGGGCGGCGGCGACCTTCTTGCCGATCTCCTTCTGCTGCGCGCGGGCAGCTTCGAATTCCTTCAGAGAGGAACGGCGAACCTCGTCGGAGCGCAGCACCTCGTCGACCAGTTCGACCGATTCGCCACGCTTACGCTGGGATTCCTTGACAACGTCAGCATGTTCACGAATGAATTGAATATCAAGCATGCTTCCCAGCCTAGTGCCGAAAGCAGACACTGACGCCATCGTTCTCATTTTTGGATATAACGTGAGGGAACGCCGAATTTTTCATGTCGAATTCGTCTTTTTGCGCAATCGCATAGACAATAGAGGCATGCCTATGCCAGTTATCGTCCTGCTCGTCATCATCGCCGTGGTCGCCGTATGCGCGGCCGCCTTCTTCGGATACCGCGCGTACAAGCACCGTACGCTCGCGGAGAAGCTTGACAAGCGTGACGATGACCAAGTGCATTACGCGTTCATAGTCAATCCTTCAAAGCCCCAGGCGGAACAGCGCAAGCAGCATATCAAGGAGTTCTGCGAGGCGAAGCATCTCACCCAGATCGAATTCATCGAAACGCAGCTCGACAAGGACGGTCGCGCCTGCGCGTTCGAAGCGTTGGACCATGGTGCCGATGTGGTGGTGGCTGTCGGCGGCGATGGCACGGTGCGTACCGTCGCGAGCGCGCTGTCGGGTACCGGGCATGCGCTGGGCATCGTGCCGATCGGCACCGGCAATCTGTTCGCCCGCAATATGGGCATTCCCGTGGACGATATCGATGCGGCGCTCACCGTGGCCACGTCGCACGGCTCCCGTCTGGTGGATGTGGGCCGTCTGACCCTTCTGGATGATGAGACCACCGACCACGGGCATGCGTTCCTCATCATCGCCGGCATCGGTTTCGACGCACTGATGATCGACGACACCGATCCGGAATTGAAGAAGAACATCAGCTGGCTGGCGTATTTCGTGTCGGGCGTGAAGAATCTGTTCGCCCCGAAGTACAAGGGCAATGTGACCATCACCAGCGCCGACGGCAGCACGCATTCCACGCGTGGTCTCACGTTCCGCACGTTCATGGCGGGCAATTGCGGCCAGATCCCCATGTTTTCGCTGATGCCCGAAGCTTCCTATGACGATGGCATCCTCGACTATGAGATCATCGACACGTCCGGCGGCCTGATCGGTTGGGCGAATCTGTTCGGCGACGTGCTGCACCAGACCATCACCGGCAAAGCTCAGCAGAGTCCGCTGTCCACGAACTCCACCGTCGACCAGGTGCAGGGCGTCAGCGCGGAAATCACTTTGGAGAGGCCTGTTTTGGCGCAGGTGGATGGCGATATGCTGCCTGAAACGAAGCACATCCGTTTCAGCGTGGAACGTCAGGCCCTATGCGTGCGCGTGCCGGAGGCCGCTTCCGAAGATACCGGCATACTGGCGTTGAACGCGAATATGTCGGCTACGCCAACGAAACCGCAGCCGACCGAACAGGCAAGCGGGCAGCCGGCCGAACAGTCGAACGATTAGGAACCGTCAGGAATGCGCGGAACGGGCTGCTGAATATCGGAAGATACCGGAAACTCAGTCGACCTGCCGATTCACTCCGTTGGTCACGCGCGCCACATGCAGGGCAAGATAGGCGATTTCGGCTTCCGTAAGGTCGGAACCAAGACGCATCTTCACCACCACGGCAAGCTGCCTTGCGCACTGGCAAGCCTTCGGATATGAGGTTTTGATTGATTCGATGATTGGTTGCGGCTCATCGTCGAGCTGCTCATGCTGGTGGATGCGTACGAACAGGTAACGCAGATGCGTGATGAATCGCGCCACATTGACGCTGTCCTGCGCAAGCGTGATGCCGTACGCGCCTTCGATGACGGCGATCATCTGCTGGATGATGCCGGTCATGGTGTAGGTGGCGGACAGGTCGCCGCCGGAGAATCCGGCATTCACCAAATGCAAGGCGAGCGCCACCGCCTCACTGCGGGGCAACGCGCCACCCAAATACGTGTTCATCGCGTCGACCATCGCCACGCCTTTGGCGTATTCGTCGGCGTATAGGGAACGTACTTCCGCTTCGAGCGGATATTCGATGTTCTGTTTTCTTTGCGCGCGTTGTATCGCGCCGCAGATGTGGTCGGCGAGCGCCATGACCAGGGTTGGCTGCTTGTCTGCCTGTTCTTTCAGTCCCGTACGGTTCATGGCGTCCGTGACGAGTCTGATGATTTCGGGCGGGATCCCGGCCACTTGTTGCGCCATGTGGTCGGGATCCTTGCCATCGACGGGGATGAACCGACGGACGATCTTCGCGTCATCCACATGTTGTCCCGGCTTGGCTTGGAAGCCTATTCCACGGCCTGTGAGAATCACCTCACGATCACCGTCTCTAGCCAATACGACATTGTTGTTGAATACGCGAAGAACGTCCACGTCGACCCCTTTTTCGCCTCTGTGTGACAGGTTAGCGCTGGATGTCGATCACCTCGTCCCCTGCCTTGACGTCGATGCCGGTCTTCGGCGTGACGGAGGTGAGGGCGGCGGTGTTGAGCACTGTCATCAGCGTGGTGGTGCTGTATCCAGCGTCCTTCACTTTAGCAAAGTCGACGGAAACCAGCGGATCGCCGGCATTCACGCGCTCATCGGCCTTGACCTTGACGGCAAAGCCCTCGCCGTTCATCTTCACGGTGTCGATGCCGACGTGCACGAGCACTTCCACACCGTCATCGGTTTTGATGCCGAAGGCGTGGCCGGTTTCGGCGACGGTCTGCAGCACGCCGGAGACCGGGGCCACGACCTCGCTGTCGGTCGGCTGGATGCCGACGCCTTCGCCGAGCGCGCGGGAGGCGAACACCGGATCGCCGGTTTCGTCCAGGGCGATCACGTGGCCGGCGACCGGAGCGTTCACCACGGTGGTCGCGGCGGCGGCAGCGGCCGGAGCTTCGGTCTTGGTGGCGGTAGCAGTCGCGGTGGCGGTGGTGGCAGCCGGAGCGGCTTCCTTGGCTTCGACCGTCGGAGCGGCGGCCTTCTGATCGGCGGCGGCGCGGGCCAGCACTTCAGCCTTCTGTTCCGGGGTGCGGTAGTCGAAGGTGATGATCAGGAAGAAGGAGGTCAGGAAGGAGACCGCGATGGACACCGCGTACACCCACATCTGGTCGAAGACCGGAATGGTCAGCAGCGAGGTGAAGGCGAAGGCGGTGGTGGTCACACCATGCACGGTCTGGCCGGCGGCGGTGACGGACGGGAAGAGCCAGCCGAGGACGGCAATGACGACGCCACCAAGGCCGCAGCCCACGAGCATGCGCTTGTAGACCAGCTTGTAACGCAGGTGGATGCCGTACAGGGACGGTTCGGAAACACCACCAAGCAGGCCGGCTGCGAGCGCGCCGAGAGCGGTCTGGCGCATGTCCTTGTCCTTGTCACGCACGGCGATGAAGAGCACGCCGGCGGTGGCGCCGAAGCAGGCGAAGTTCCACACGCCCATCGGGCCCTGGATGAAGTCGTAGCCGAGCGTCTGGATGTTCATGAGCATCAGGGCGTTGAGCGGCCAGTGCAGGCCGAGCGGCACGAGGAACGGGTACAGCAGCGGGATGATGATGGCGAAGATGAACGGTGCATGGGTGTTCATCCAAGCCAGGCCGACGCCGAGGCCGTTGCCGACCCACACGCCGATCGGGCCGATGATGAAGGCGGTCAGCGCGCCGACGATGATCATGCAGAAGAACGGCACGAACACCAGCTGGACGCTTTCGGGAATGATCTTCTTCAATCCGTGGTAGACGAGGGCGAGCACGGCGGCCATGAGCAGCGGCACGAACACGTTGCCGCTGTAGTCGCTCAACGCCATCGGAATGCCGAAGATGTTGGCGGTGCAGGACTTGGTGCCCAGAGCCGCGTTCTCCACGCACGTGGTGGTCTTGGCGTCTATCAGGCTGGTGAACTGCGGGGTCATGAGGATGGCCATGATGGCGCCGCCCAGCCACGGATCGACCTTGAGCTTCTTGGAGGCGTTGTAGGCGACCATGATCGGCAGGAAGTAGAACACGCCCTTCCAGATGGCCTTGACGAACACCCAGCCGGCGGAGGCCTCGTCATTCGGAATGACGTTCAGTGAGATGAGCAGGTTGACCAGGGCGATGATGATGGAGGCGCCGAGCAGCACGCCCAGGATCGGGCGGAAGGAGTCGGCGAGATACTCGAAGAAGGAGTCCAGCCATGCCACCTTGCCGCGTGCCTTGGAACGGGCCTCGGCCTTGACGTCGGCGTTGCTCTTCTGGCCTTCGCCGGATGCGGAGGCGGCACCGGCGTTCGCCATTTCGGGCAGATGCATGATGTTTTCGTATACGGTGGCCACGCCGCCGCCGATGACGACCTGGAAACGGTCACCGCTTTGCGGGACCGCGCCAAGCACGCCCTTCATATGTTCGAGGGCGTTCTGGTCCACCTTGGACGCGTCCGCCAGCTCGAAGCGCAGTCGGGTGGCGCAATGCGTCAGACTGCGAACGTTTTCAGGTCCGCCGATCGCAGTGATGATCTGCGATGCGAGAGAGTCAGCCATCCTGATTCCTTTCTATTTCCTTCCGATGGGATTCGATGACGCAGCGCGGCTTTTTTGCAACAAAAAAGACCCGGAACATGGCAAACCAATGCCACATTCCAGGTCTTGCGTCTAAAAATGTTGACTTGCAACCCTGCATGAGTCGAATTCGTTAGAAACAATACACTACCGGCGTGCGATGCGCAAATCGTCGGGCATCGGGACACTGAAACCCCAATTCTATACTGGAGACACGCCGAGACGTCAAAAAGAAAACGTATTCATCGCACATTGTGGGATGGCTTTCCGCGTTCCGCGCAAACTCGTGGCACAATGAAGGTATGGTTGCAAAAAATGCGGGAATGCCCGCCACCCCAGCAGATCTGATCAATGTCGACGAGGTCATTGGAAAGTACTATGACGTCGTCCCCGACCCGAACGTTCCGGAGCAGCGTGTCTCCTTCGGCACTTCCGGACACCGTGGTTCGTCCCTGAAGACCTCATTCAACGAGGCCCACATCGTGGCCATCACGCAGGCCATCGCCGAATACCGCAAGAAGGCCGGCGTCACCGGCCCGCTGTACATCGGCCGCGACACCCACGCCCTGTCCGAGCCGGCTTGGAAGACCGCCATCGAAGTGCTCGTCGCCAACGGCGTGACCGTGCGCATCGACTCCCGTGACGACTTCACCCCGACCCCGGTCGTGTCCCAGGCCATCCTGACCCACAACCGCGCCGCCGACGGCACCCAGCGCTTCACCGGCGAAGGCCTGGCCGACGGCATCGTCGTGACCCCGTCCCACAACCCGCCGACCGATGGCGGCTTCAAGTACGATCCGGTCACCGGCGGCCCGGCTCCGGCCGACGTCACCAACGCCATCGCCGACCGCGCCAACGAGCTGCTCGGCGATTTCAGGAACGTCAAGCGCGTGCCGTTCGAGCAGGCCGTCAAGTCCGATCTGGTTGAGCGTTTCGACTTCCGTGAGCACTATGTGGCCGATCTGGAGAACGTCATCGACTTCGACGTGATCCGCTCCTCCGGCGTACGCCTGGGCATCGACCCGCTCGGCGGCGCTTCGGTCAACTACTGGCCGCTCATGAACGAGAAGTACAACCTGACCATCGACGTGGTGCGTCCGCAGGTCGACCCGACCTGGAGCTTCATGACCATCGACCATGATGGCAAGATCCGCATGGATCCGAGCTCCCCGTACGCGATGAAGGGTCTGGTCGATTCCCTCAACAACGGCGCTTGGGACAAGTACGATCTGGTCGGCGGCACCGATCCGGATGCCGACCGCCATGGCATCGTCTGCCCGAACTGGGGCGTCATGAACCCGAACCACTACATCGCAGTGTGCGTGGAATACCTGTTCGGCGGCAACCGTCCGGATTGGCCGGAGAACGCCGGCATCGGCAAGACCCTCGTGTCTTCCTCCCTGATCGACCGCGTGGCCGCCTCCATCAACGCCAAGCTCGTCGAGGTTCCGGTCGGCTTCAAGTGGTTCGTGGACCCGCTGTTCAAGGGCGAGGTCGCGTTCGGCGGCGAGGAAAGCTCCGGCATGTCCTTCCTGCGTAAGGACGGCCGCGTGTGGACCACCGACAAGGACGGCCTGATTCCGGACCTGCTGGCCGCTGAGATCACCGCGAAGACCGGCAAGAACCCGGCCCAGCTGCACCAGGAGCAGGTGGAGCGTTTCGGCGAAAGCTGGTACAAGCGCGTCGATACCCCGACCACCCTCGAGCAGAAGCAGAAGTTCGCCAAGCTCACCGGTGACGACGTCGAGGCCACCCAGCTGGCCGGCGAGGACATCACCGCCAAGCTCACCGAGGCTCCGGGCAACCACGCCAAGATCGGCGGTCTGAAGGTCACCACCAAGGACAACTGGTTCGCCGCCCGTCCGTCCGGCACCGAGAACATCTACAAGGTGTACGCCGAGAGCTTCGAATCCCCTGAGGCTCTGGACAAGGTGCTCGCCGAGGCCACCGAGGTCGTGGACAAGGCTCTGGCCGAGTGATACGGCGTTCCGCCAAGTAATCAAGGCGTAGCGCGAAAAGACCCGTTCCGTATGGAGCGGGTCTTTTTCGTTGTCGATATCCGTCGTATGGCACGAAACGTGCTTTTCTGGCATGAAACGCAAGCTCCGCGGCACCCCGTATTTCCCTCTCCCGGTACGCTTGGAAGCAGAGCCGGAACGTCATCCGCGCAATCACGGCACAGCAAGGAGGGAACGTGCGCATCGCCATCGTCGAGGATCACCCTGCCGAACGCGAACTGATCGCCACCATGTGCGCGGAATACTTCAACGGCCGGAACGTCGGCGCAACCGCCGGCAGGAATGCCATGCAAACGGTCTGTGACGTTTTCCCCGACGCGAAATCGTTCATCGAAAGCTGGAAGAACAGCCGTTACGACCTGCTGCTGCTCGACTGTTATCTCAGCGACGAGAATCTGCCGCATGCCACCACCGGATTGGACATAGCGCGGCTGCTGCGCAATCAGAACGACGACTGCGCGATCGTCTTCATCACGTCCAGCACCGATTTCGCGGTGCTCGGCTACGAGGTGCAGGCGAGCGGTTATCTGCTCAAGCCCGTCAATCGCAAAACCTTCGAAGCCACCATGGAACGCGTCGAAGAGCAGCTGAAGGCAAAACCGCCGGTCACCCATCTGGCAAAGGCGCAGTCGCCCGGCACGGTGGATTCCAGCTGGCATGTGGCGTTCGGCAATCCGGCCGTGACCATGGACCGGCGGCTCATCGCATACGCCCTGTCCAACGCGCACTACGTGGAATTTACGTTCGCGGACGGCACCCAGACCAAAATCCGCACCAATTTCTCCGACGTGGACCAACGGCTCACCGTGTTCGACAACTTCTACCGCACCGCGCGAGGCGTGCTCGTCAACTTCGACTACGTGTCCGGCATCACCAACGCGCAGTTCGTCATGAAAGGCGGCAAACGCATTCCTATCACGAAAACGGCGGTGACCACCACCTGCCGCGCATACGCGGAATACACGTTCACCCGCATGCGTACGGAGGACTGACATGTTCGCACCACTCGGCGAAATCATCCGGAACGGCATCGCCCAAACCACCCCGTCAGGTCTGTTCTTCGCCATCGGAGAGCAGCTCAACGCGTTGTCCGGCCTGGCATTGTGCCTCATCATGGCATGGAGTCACATGGACAATCCACGCCGTAACGGCACACTGTTCATGTCCATCGGACTGGTCTGGTTCCTGCTATGCGGCGTGCTGTGCGGCACTCTGGGCATCCCATCACTGTGGACGGTCATTCCGACCGCGCCGCTTGTGCTGCTGGTCCTGCGATGGCTGACCGAACTGCCATGGCGGCAACTGTTGCTGATTGTGGCCACGGCTTCCTACATGGTGGCGATCGTCTACTATCTGTCGCTCGTCATCGATGTGGCCGTTCTTGGCGCGGATTCAACCAATCTCCGCGTCGGCTGGCCGGGACTGGTCAATCTGCTGCTGCTTGACGTCGTCGTACTGGTCTCGCTTTGGCATCCGCTGCATGATTCGATTCCAGCCACATTCGATTCCCCATCCATCAGCAAAGGCTTCTGGCAGCTTATCTGGCTGTTTCCGTTCGTTTCGTCCGCGATTGTGGTGTGGTGCATGCCGGCGGACAATTCCACGCTGCTGGACTCGCATATGCTGGAAATCGCGTTCACCGTGGCGGTGGTCTATTCCTGTTTCATGGTGTTGGTGTATTTCCTCATCTGGTACATGATTCAGCAGTCGGACCGTCTGCTCGCGGCCCGCAGGCGACAGCATTATGAGGCTTTGCAGACGTTGCAGCTGCAACACATGAACGAGCGGATCCGTGAGGCGCGTCAGATCAAGCACAACGTGCGTCACCACATCCACTCACTGCAGGCGTTGGCCGCGGCTGAAGACATGGATGGCATCCGCTCATATCTGGATGAGATGTCCAAACACCGGCTGCTGCAAACGGCACCAATGCAGTATTGCGAGCATGCGTCGCTGAACGCGGTGCTTGTCTACTATTGCGATTGGGTCCGGCATTTGGGTGCGGATGTGGACGTCAAAGCGGCGGTGCCGCAATACATCAACATCAACAACGCGGAATTATGCTCCATGGTCGGCAATCTGCTGGAGAACGCCACGGAGGCCATCACCCAGCAAACGCAGGGCGAGAGGCGGCTCAAAGTGCGCATCCGGTATCGTTCCGGCCCTCCGGCGGCCCTGTTCATCACGGTGGACAACACGTACGGCGAAGCCGATACCAGCATCGAACAGATCGACGGCGATCTCGTCTCGACCAAACATGGTGGCACGGGGGCTGGGCACCGCCACCGTACGAGAGACGGCCGAACGGCACCATGGCACGGCCTCCTTCGAGCACAGCGACGGCATGTTCCGCGCCTCCGTCATGCTGTGTCTCGGCGACTAATCGCATATGCCGTTGCCATGCGGTATCGATAGGCGATACCGCATGGCGGACGATGCGGTATGACGGGCAAGCGGCGAGTCGCGCGGCTTTCGTAGGGTAGAAGCATGACGATTACGGTTTCAACAGACGGTTCCGCGCTTGGCAATCCGAATGGTCCGATGGGTTGGGCCTGGGCCGACCACGAGCCCGCGGCAGGCGGCAAGCCGGGGCACGAGCATGCCGGCGATTGCGATGCCGGCGGCGCGACGAACGGCACCAACCAGATCGGCGAATTATGCGCCGTGCTGGAGGCGTTGCGAGCGCATCCCGGTTCCGAAGACCTGGTGATCGAGACCGACTCGCAGTATGCGATCAACTGCTCCACCAAGTGGGTGCAGGGTTGGAAGCGCAACGGCTGGAAGAATTCGCAGAAGAAACCGGTGAAGAACGCCGATTTGATCCGCGCCATCGACAATGAGATCGCACATAGGGCGGGGTCGGTGCGATTCGTGTGGGTCAAGGGTCATGCCGGCAACGCGGGCAACGAGAAAGTGGACGAGCTGGCACGCACGTATGCGGGCGATTGCCGTTCGCATGTGCGCGAAGGCTATCTGCCGTTGGAAGGATGGCAGTCGCTACTGGCTTCCGAGTATTCGCGTGGCACCGATGTTCCCGAGGATGCGAGGATGCTGATGGATGGTGCGATCAGCGCCGCCGAATACCACATGGGACGCGGACAAGGCGATTCCGCCACGACCGGCACCGGCGATTCCAGTGCCGATACCGCCAATTCCAGCAACAGCACGAAGCCGCGTTCGATCGCCAGCATGCTGGCGGAGCCGGAAGGCGTTTCCCACGACCTTGCGGATTTCGGACAGACAACCGATGACGACGCAGATGATGCGGTGGAAACGACCGTGCTCGAGACCGAACCGGCGGAAACCACCACAATGCTTGAGACCGAAGCGACGAAGGTCATACCCGAATCCAGCTTCCCGGACGCGGGCGGTCCAGCCGAACCGGACGAATCCGGAGAACCGGACGAATCCGGGAAAACGGACGAATCCGGTGAACCGCATCAATCCTATGCGCAGATGCTGGTCAAACCCGACTATTTTCCCCGTGAAGGCGACGAGAACGACAAGCCGGTGACGGGCAACGCGGACGGCACGGACACGGACAGCACGGCCGTACCGCAGAATGCGAACGAATCGCACAGCGAATCGCAAGACGACGAAGAATCGGCACCGGAACAGGCAGCTTCATCGCAATCGCAGGATCTGCCGAAACTGCCGCATCGTCCAAGCCCATCGGGCCTGTCGGTGTCGGGTACGGTGCGGTTCACTCCCCCACCGGAATCCAGCCCGACCTTCGACGGCAATCCACGTCTCATCCGTGGGTATATCGCCGTGGAAGGCTATGTGATGGGTGACGGCACGCTGGTATTGGACGAGGCGCCGTTCGCGGTCAAACATAGCTGAGCGAGACATGTGGGGAGCCGCTTTACGCAAGCCGCTCCCCACATGTCATTTCATGCGCGTCTTTTTTTGCACGCCACCTCACGCAGGACCGTGAAACATTCCGTGAAAACTTTTCCGCAGTCCAAAACAGACACCTGCTCCCGCAACCGACCATTCGCGCCTTGAAAATCAACGCATCCGATAGTATGGAGACGGTCTTAACCCCATATCGAAGGAGGATCATGGACAAGGCACAGCAGGACGCGCTGAAGAAGGCGGCCGGCATCGAGGCTGCAAAGCTGATTCAGAACGGCATGATCGCAGGTCTGGGCACCGGCTCGACCGTGCGTTTCCTGGTCGACGAGCTCGGTCGTCGCGTCAAGGAGGAAGGCCTCGAGTTCACGGGCGTCACCACCTCCCGCCGCACCCAGGAGCAGGCCGAAGGCTACGGCATCAAGATCGTCAACATCGATGACGTCGACCATATCGACGTGACCATCGACGGCGCCGACGAGGTGGACAAGAACTTCAACGGCATCAAGGGCGGCGGTGCGGCTCTCCTGTGGGAGAAGATCGTGGCCACCAACTCCAACAAGATCGTGTGGATCGTGGACGAGTCCAAGGTCGTGGACACCATCGGCAAGTTCCCGCTGCCGGTCGAGGTGATTCCGTTCGGCGCAGGCCAGGTCGTCAAGAAGTTCGAGGCCAAGGGCTACAAGCCGGTGCTGCGTCTCGACGCGAACGGCGAGCCGGTGCGCACCGATGAGAACAACTATGTGGTGGATCTGCACCTCGAGCGCATCGACCACCCGCAGGAGCTCGCGCAGGACCTCATCACCACGGTCGGCGTGGTCGAGCACGGCCTGTTCCTGAACATGGTGGACCAGGTCATCGTCGGCGATCCGAACGGCCCGCGCGTGATGGACAACCCCAACAAGTGAGATCTTGACAGGCGGGCGTGTCGGCTGGTGTGGAATATACCGGCCGACACCGCCGCGCAGATAGCAAAAATCCCGCGACTCCGAAAGGAATCGCGGGATTTTGTTTGAGCGGACGCTTCATACGCGCCTGAAGACTACTTGCGCTGGTGGCGAGTCTTACGAAGCAGTTTACGATGCTTCTTCTTGCTCATGCGCTTGCGGCGCTTCTTGATGACCGAGCCCATCTCAGCCTCCGTTCCTTAAACTCAAAGGGTAAAAGTTTGCAACTTGCCCAATACTACACTGCTTCGGGGACGAATACGCGCGCAGGCATTCATATGGTGGAAAATCACGTTTCGTTTTCCGCGTGATATTCCATCAGCCGGCCGCGATTCGCCATCGAGACGATTCCGTCGACGTTACAGGGGGAACTGCTGGTAGAAACGCTGGATGTCGTTCTTCGCGCCGGTGGCATAGAAAACCACCGTATCGTTGCGCCACACGGCAACGGCCTTGGTATCGTCGTCCGGATCGGCTTTGGCGCTGTAGGCGCCGGTCGTCTTGCCGGAGACCTTCACGTTGCCGCTTCCCAGCTCCTTGCCGGTCATGGCTTCAGCCAGCGTGTCGTACTGGGATTTCGCCTTGTCGCCGTCGTTCCACTGGCCCACTTCCAGCGTGACGTCCTGTCCTTTCTTGCCGGTGGAATACGTCAACGCGTATTCCTCGACGGGAGAGGTGCTGGACCACGTCGTGCTGGCGTCAGCCTTGGTACGCGCGTAATTCAATACGGAATCCGGCATGGCCTTGAGCAGCTCGCTGGCCCCGTCGGGCAATGCCACGGCATCGATCGACGGTTTGGTGGGCTCCGTCTTGTCGCCGTCCGTACCGTTCGAAGTGGAAGCCTGCTGGCTCGTCTGACCGGCCTGTCCGGCCTGTCCGTTCTTGTTCAAGGCCCAACCAGGCCACACAAATGCGGAAATCAGAGCAAGCACAACCACAAGCGCGGCTGCTACGACGGCGGCAATCAATTTGCCATGCGAAGAGGAATTCTGCGTATCAGACATGCTTGTCATTCTTTCACAGCCATAAGACGCGCAACCATCCCCTCAAAGTCATGGAATCCAGTTCCCGAAACGGTTTTCAGCGCAATGTCTGTGCAACGAGTACGCCACCCGCGAACGTCTTGTCCCAAAACCTCCGTATTGTCGGCGATATGGCAAAGACGTCCTCGCAATTCCTCTGTTCCGAATGCGGCTGGAGCGGCCCGAAGTGGCTCGGCCGCTGCCCCGAATGCGGTCAATGGGGCACCATTGAGGAATTCCATGAAGCCCGTCCCGCGGCAGGCTCGCGTACCGCGGCTCCGGGACGGACCTCGCGCACGCAATCGCATCCGGTCGCATTGTCCGCGGCGAGGCCGATCACCGACATAGGCACGGAGAACATCTCCAGAATCGCCACAGGATTTTCGGAATTCGACCGCGTGCTCGGCGGTGGCATCGTGCCGGGATCGGTCACGCTGATCGCAGGAGAGCCGGGCATCGGCAAATCGACATTGCTGCTGGAAACCGCCGGCAATGTGGCGAGGCTGACGGCGTTCGCCACCGAGCGCAATACCGTACTGTATATTTCCGGCGAGGAATCGCAGGCGCAGGTCCGCATGCGCGCGTCGCGCATCGGCGCCATGGAGCCGAATCTACTACTCGCCTCCACCACGGATCTGTCCACGGTGTTGGGGCTTATCGAACAGTTCAAGCCGGCGTTGGCCATCGTCGATTCGGCGCAGACCATCGTCTCGCAGGACGTCGATGGCATCTCCGGCGGATCCACGCAGGTGCGCGAAGTGGCGAGCGCGCTGATTGACACCGCCAAAACCCTTGATATTCCAGTGCTTTTGGTGGGTCATGTCACCAAGGATGGTTCGATCGCAGGTCCGCGTACGTTGGAGCATCTGGTGGATGTGGTCTGTCAGTTCGAAGGCGATGCCGAAACCGCGTTGCGTATGCTGCGTGCAGTGAAGAACCGTTTCGGACCGACCGATGAGGTCGGCTGTTTCGATATGAGCGGCGAGGGCATTGAGGAGGTGACCGATCCGTCCGGCCTGTTCCTATCAACCGGCAATGGTTCTGCGGCGACGCAGGTGGATGGCACGTGCGTGACGTTCACGTTGGATGGGCATCGCAGTCTGCCGATTGAAGTGCAGGCGCTGGTCACCAGGTCGGTGCTGCCGACGCCACGTCGTGCGGCGAACGGTGTGGACTCCAACCGTATCGCCATGCTGGTGGCGGTGTTATATCGTCACGGTGGCATCAATCTGCTGGCCAACGACCTGTACATTTCCACAATCGCCGGCGGTCAGGCGCGTGAGCCGGGTTGCGATCTGGCGATTGTGGCCGCGTTGGCGAGCGCTGCGAAATCGAAACCGATTCCCCGCACGACGTGCGCGATCGGCGAGATTTCGTTGACCGGACAGGTGCGTCCGGTGCCGAGACTGGAATATCGGCTTCGTGAGGCGGCGCGTCTTGGTTTCACCACCGCCGTTGTGCCGACGCTGCGCAAGAACGTCGCCGTGCCGGGAATGGGCGTGGTGCAGGCGGATACGTTGCAGGACGCGTTGGCCGCGATTCTGCGATAGGTCGCCGATGCCCAAACGGCATCGCCATCCGCATTTTGCAACCCGGGAAAGCCCGTTTGGGTAACAAAACACGGATGGCGTCAATGATTCGCGTCAATCGAACCAATCAAATCAATCGAACCGATCCGTCTCAAGCGGTGAGGCGCTTCGTCTCCTCGACGTTGCGTTTCAGCTCGGCCGCCAGATCGTCGGCCGAATCGAATTTGATCTGCGGGCGCAGGAATCCAGCGAATTCCACGCGCGCCTGATGGCCGTACAGGTCCAACCAATCATCGGTGATGGCGTAGGCTTCCACCACGCGTTCGGCGTCACCGTCCTCGTTGAACGTCGGCTTGGTGCCGATGGAGATGGCCGCCGGCCAGCGGTGTGGCGACTGCATGGCCACGCGCGCGTTGACGGACGAAGCATCATACTGCTGCGATACGCCGTCGGCCGGCTTCTCCCCGGCTTCTTCGCCACCGTCGGCGGACTTCTCCCCCAAATCGACCAGCCAGCCGGCGTACACGCCGTCCACCGGCAGGTATCCGGCGACGTTCTCACTCAGATTGGCGGTCGGGAATCCGATGGTGCGGCCGCGTTCCTCGCCATGCACCACGGTGCCTTCCACGGCATGCGCGTGGCCGAGTATCGCGTCTGCGTCCTTGATACGGCCTTGGCTCAGCAGATAGCGCACATTGGTGGAGCTCCACGTGCGCACTTCCTTGGCCTGATGCTTCTTGCTCCATGCGCGTCGTTCGGCCTTGGAAGCCCCCTCCAGAGGGTCGGAAGGCTCGCCGGGTTCGGACGGCATCACCGGCTTCGCATTGACCGGCACTCGGGTCAGCCCCGGACCGAAATCGTCCACGACCTCCAGCTGGAACACGCCGGTGGCGAGCGCCAGATTCTCAATGGCCTTCACGTTTCCGGCGCGGTTCGCGCCCATGGCGGCGTCGGAGCCGAGCACCAGCGTGCGCATGCCGAGTTTGCCGACCATCTGGCCAAGGAAGAAGCGGTATGATTTCGCGGCGAATGCCATGGTGTAGCGCACGATGAGCGTGTAGTCCACGCCGATGGCGTCGATGGCGCGCAGCCGTTCGTCCACACTGGTCAGCGCCTGCGTGTCAGGCGTGCCTGCGGGCGGTTCCTGACCGTCATGTTTGGCGGCGTAAGCGTGCACCAGCGCGGGACGCGGGTCGAACAGCACCACCACGGAGAACGCCTGCTCCTGTTCGGCGAGTTCGGCCACACGGCGGATGACCGCCTGATGTCCCTGATGCATGCCGTCGAATGAGCCGATGGTCACCACGGACTTCTTGTCGTTGCTCAGGGTCGGCCAATCCACCATGCCGCTGGCATCGGGGGTAAGCGTGATCGTCTTCATGTGTCCTTCTTTGCGTATTGTCCGTGTGTTTGTCGTGTTCGTATTGCGTGCCGGCCGGTCTTGATTGTTTCAGTTGAAGACCGCGACCGGCTTGGTCTCGCCACGTTTGGCGCGTTCCACGATCGCCACCAGATCGTTGGTTTCGGGAACGTACGCGGCCATGGTCGTATGGATGTCGTGGGCGATTCTACGGCCGAACCGCAGATCCGTCGCCTCCTGTTCGGTGACGGGAAGCATGTCCATGGAAGCGGCCGCGCTGGCGACCAGGTCGAGTGCGTGGTCAACGGCATGCTCGGCATCGTCAAGCACCGCACGGTTGCGTGTCACTTCGATGCCTTCGCGGTTGGTGAAGGTCTTAGCTTCCGTATGGGCGGTCATGACGTTCGGCATGTCCACCGAGAAACGCCCGACGCGGATGCGGCGCAGCATGGTCAGATGGCCGCCGAGGCCGAGTTCGGAGCCCAGATCGCGGCCGAGTGCGCGGATGTAGGTGCCGGCCGAGCAGGTCACGGTCACGTCGAGTTCCATGACTGGCTGCATGTTCGGTTCGTTTTGCCCGTCGGTTTCGGCATGCCAGGATTCCTCCGGGGCGATTTCGACGGCATCGGCAAGAGGTGATCCCGCGCATGTGGTCGAAGCATAGCCGTATCGCACTGCCGAAACACTGAATTCCGAGATGGTCACCGGACGGGCCTTGAGGTCCACATCCTTGCCTTCTCGGGCCAGATCATAGGCACGCTGGCCGTTGATTTTGATAGCTGAATAGGAGTTCGGCACCTGCTCGATGCGCCCGGTGAAATGATGGGCGATGACGTCTTCAACGGTCTGTCGTGAAGGGAATTCGGCGATAGTTCCCTCCCCCGGCAGCAGTTCGCCGTCGGCGTCGTCCGTGGTGGTGCGCTGGCCGAGTCTGATGGTGGCCAGATAGGTTTTGTCGTGGTCGACGATGTAGTTGAGCAGACGTGTGGCGTTGCCGAAGCCGACCACCAGCACGCCGGTGGCCATCGGGTCGAGCGTGCCGGCATGGCCGACGCGTTTCATGTGCAGGGCGCCACGCACCGCCGCGACCACATCGTGGCTGGTGACGCCCTGCGGCTTGTCGATGACCAGCAGACCGGAGTTGTCAGGCTTCGTCGTCATCGTCCCAATCCTCGACCTCGACATCGTCATCATCGTCGAAGTCGTCATCATCGGGCTCGTCGTGCTTGTACGGATCGGCGTCGCCGGCGTATTGCGCGTTGGCGCGGGACTTGGCGAGTTCTTCGTCGCGCTTGTGTGCGAGCGCGAGGATGTCCTCGATCTCATGGGCCTCGCCCGGCACTTCGTCGAAGATGAATTCCAGTTGCGGGGTGAGTCGCAGTCCGGCCTTGGTGCCTACCAGGGAACGCAGGCGTCCTTTGGCCTGGTTCAGGGCCTGCTGCGCGCGGCGGCGTTCGCCCTGCTCGTGTCCTTCATGGCCGAGCTGGGTCCAGTAGACTTTCGCGATCTGCAGATCGTTGGTGACGCGCACTTCGGTGATGGTCACGTTGGCCAGTCGCTTGTCGTGCAGCTGCGCCTCCATGGACGATGCGATCACACGCTGAATCAACGCCGCGATGCGCGCGGCGCGGGGATTGGTTCCTGCCATTGCTGTCCTTTTGGTGAAAAGTTCTTGTTGTATCACGGAACGCCCGCAGTCGTGAACCGGCTGTGGGCGTTCCTTACCTGGTTATCGATACGAAGCTCGAAGCACTCAGCTACTTACGCTCGATTTCCTGCATTTCGAAGGTCTCGATGATATCGCCGATCTCGATGTCGTTGAAGGTGCCGAGGTTGATGCCAGCCTCGTAGCCTTCCTTGACGGAGTTGACGTCGTCCTTGAAACGACGCAGCGAGGAGATCTCGAGGTCGTTGACGGTGGCGATGCCGTTGCGCAGGATACGGCACTTCGTACCACGCTTGACTTCGCCGTCCTGAACCATGACGCCGGCGATGTTGCCGAACTTGGAGGAGCGGAAGATCTCGCGGATCTCGGAGTGGGAGGTGACGACCTCTTCGTATTCCGGCTTGAGCATGCCCTTGAGGGATGCTTCGATGTCCTCGATGGCCTTGTAGATGATCGAGTAGTACTTGATCTCCACACCTTCGCGTTCGGCCAGATCCGCCACCTGGCGGTTCGGACGGACGTTGAAGCCGATGATGACGGCCTTGTCGACGGTGGCCAGGTTGACGTCGTTCTGGGTGATGGCGCCGACGCCGCGGTGGATCACCTGGATGCCGACCTCGTCGGACACCTCGATCTTCATCAAGGAATCTTCCAGAGCCTCGACGGAACCGGAGGAATCGCCCTTGATGACGATGTTGAGCATATCCACCTCGGACTTGGCGAACTGCTCCTTGAGGCTTTCGAGGGAAACGACCTTGCGGCGCTTGGCCAGCTGGGCCGCACGCTCGGTGGCCTGACGCTTCTCGGCGATCTGACGTGCGGTACGGTCGTCGGAGGCCACCAGGAACAGGTCGCCTGCGGTCGGCACGGAGGTCAGACCCAGCACCTGCACCGGAGTGGACGGACCGGCTTCCTGCATGTGGTTGCCGTTCTCGTCGAGCATGGCGCGGACACGACCGTAGGAGGTGCCGGCAACGATGGCGTCGCCGATGTGGAGGGTACCGGACTGCACCAGCACGGTAGCCACGGCGCCACGGCCCTTGTCAAGTCGGGCTTCGACGGTGGCGCCACGAGCGTCCATATCCGGGTTGGCGCGCAGGTCGAGCTCGGCGTCGGCGGTGAGCAGCACCGCTTCGAGCAGCTTGTCGACGTTGGTGCCCTGCTTCGCGGAGATGTCGACGAACATGGTGTTGCCGCCGTATTCTTCCGGAACCAGACCGTATTCGGTGAGCTGGCCGCGGACCTTGTCCGGGTTGGCGCCCGGCTTATCGATCTTGTTGACGGCCACCACGATCGGCACATGCGCGGCCTGGGCGTGGTTGATGGCTTCCACGGTCTGCGGCATGACGCCGTCGTCGGCGGCGACCACGAGGATCGCGACGTCGGTGAGTTCGGCGCCACGGGCACGCATTGCGGTGAAGGCTTCGTGGCCCGGGGTATCGAGGAACGTGATCTTGCGCGGCTCGCCCTCAAGGTTGACGGTCACCTGGTATGCGCCGATGCGCTGGGTGATGCCGCCGGCTTCGCCTTCGATGACGTTGGTGCGGCGGATGGTGTCGAGCAGTCGGGTCTTACCGTGGTCGACATGGCCCATGACGGTGACGACCGGCGGACGCGGCTTCAGATCCTCGTCCTCCTGCAGTTCCTCTTCGTCCAGGTTGATGTCGAACTGCTGCAGCAGTTCCTTGTCTTCCTCTTCGGCGGACACGATCTTGATGTTCCAGCCGATTTCCTCGCCGAGGATCTGGAACGTGGCCTCATCCAGGGACTGGGTGGCCGTGGCCATTTCACCAAGGTGGAACAGCACGGTGACCAGCGCCGCCGGATTGACGTTGATCTTCTCGGCCAGATCGGCGAGGGACGCACCCTGACGCAGACGGACTTCCTGTCCGTTGCCGGTCGGAATGCGCACGCCGCCGATGACCGGAGCCTTCATCTCCTGGAATTCCTGACGCTTCGCCAGACGGTTCTTACGCGCCTTCGAGGACTTGCCTCCCTGACGTCCGAACGCGCCTGCAGCGCCGCCGCGGCCGCGACCACCACGTGCCGGACCATTGCTCGGAGCGCTGTTGCTGCCCTGGAAACCGCCGCCATTGCCGCCGAAACGATTGCCGCCGCCGGCGGGACGCTGGCCACCGCCCTGACCCGGACGATGCTGGCCCCACTGGCCTGGCTTCGCGCCGCCCTGACCCGGACGACCACGGAAGCCGCCACGCTGGCCGCCGCCCTGACCCCGACGGCCGCCACGACGTCCTTCGCCATTGTTGACGCTCGGACGGTTCATCGGATGCGGACGCGGAATATCACCCGGAGTCGGGGTGTGCATGCCCTGCTTGCGGCTGAACGGATTGTTGCCCGGGCGCGGTCCCGGGGTGTGCGGCTTCGCGCCGTTGGCGTTGTTGCCGCCCTGCGGGGCGTTGCCATGCTGGGGGCGAGCTCCCGGAACGGCCGTCGGGCGACCGGACTGGCGGCGGTCTCCACCCTGCGGACGCGGGGCGTTGCCGTTAGGACGATTGCCATGCTGGCGGGATTCGCCTGGACGCGGCGCGCGATGGCCCGGCTTCGGGGCATCGGACTTGGAAGCGGCATGATGCGGCTTCGGCGCTGCGGGGGCAGCCGGCTTCGGTGCTGACGGAGCGGCCGGCTTTGGCATGGAATGAGATGCCGGTTCGACAGGCTTCTTGGCCGTATGGCCCGGCTTCTTGGAATCAGATGCGTTGCCCTGTCCGCTGGACGCGAATGCGTTCCTCAGCTTGCGTGCAACGGGAGGTTCAACGGTAGACGATGCGGACTTCACGAATTCGCCCATCGCCTCAAGTTTGCTTAAAACGGTTTTGCTGTCAACGCCAAGTTCCTTGGCAAGTTCATATACGCGTGCTTTCGGCACTCAATTCTCCTATCTTGGGCCGCGCGCATACGGGCGCGACCGCTACTGATTCACGGCGAGCTTGTTCCTTCTCATCGTGCAACCATGTTCGTGATACCTCGTCTTTTCCCTGGGCATGACGGCATGGCCGTCACGCTTTGGATTGTCGAGTCCAGCATACTCAAGCCCGTGGATTGTACGTCCACGGGCTTGTTGTCTACCGGAAGTGTTGTTTATTCCTCGGTTTCCCCATCGGAATGGTCCGCCGATTCGGCCATCTTCTTGGCATGCGCCTCAGCGGATTCGATGCCGATCTTCCAGCCGGTCAGCTTGGCCGCAAGACGTGCGTTCTGGCCTTCCTTGCCGATGGCCAGGGACAGCTGGTCATCGTGGATGAAGGCGATGGCCGTCTTGTTCTTCTCGCTGATCACCTGCACACCGGTGGCGACGGCCGGAGACAGCGCCGCGGCGACGAATTTCGCCGGATCCGCGGACCAGTCGACGATATCGATTTTCTCAGGACCGAGGTTCTCCATGACGGCGCGCACTCGGGCTCCGCCGGGGCCGATCAGCGCGCCCTTCGGGTTGACGCCTTCGGTGTTGGCACGGACGGCGATCTTGGTGCGGGCGCCCGCCTCGCGGGCGATGGCCATAATCGACACGGCTCCCGAAACCAGTTCCGGAACCTCACGTTCGAACAGGCGGCGGACCAGCTCCGGATGGGAACGGGACACCACGATTTCCGGGCCCTTCAGACCACGGGCCACGTTCACCACGTACACGCGGATACGTTCGCCGTGACGGTAGCGTTCGCCGGGCACCTGCTCGCGGCGCGGCAGCAGGGCTTCGACGTCGCCGACGGCCACGTGCACGTTGGATGTGTCCTTGACGTCCTGCTGCACGATGCCGGTGATGAGCTTGCCCTTCTGACCGGAGAACGCGCCGAACACCTTGTCATCCTCGGCCTTGCGGAACAGCTGGCTGATCACCTGACGAGCGGTCGCAGCGGCCAGTCGGCCGAAATCGTGCGGAGTGTCGTCGTATTCCTCGCCCAGAGTCGGCGCGGGATGGGGATCGTCTTCAGTCGGCTCGCCAGGAATCTCGTCCTGGGCCCATACGGTGAAGCTTCCCGCACGCGGATCAAGCTCGACGCGAGCGTGCTTCGCAGCGTGAGGGGTTTTCAGATATGCCAGTCGCAATGCTTCCGAGAGTGCGGCATCCAGCGTCTCGGGATCAATTCCCTGCCCAGCGGCGAGCTGGTGCATTCCTGCCAGGTCCAGTTCCATATTTCCAAGACCTCCTATATGAAGTTATTCCGAGCGCATGGCCCAATGGTCACAGTCAGATATTAGTCTAATGATTCATGCAGACACGTACCCCTTCTTTCCGCTCGGTTTCTTTTATCGCGAAACGCGTCTGCGCATTGCTTTGCACCGCTATCCTCATGCCGGCGCTGACGGCATGCTCCATGCCCAGGATCGCAGGCAGGGCTGAAGCCGAACAACGGCAAAGCCCGTGCGAGAAGGCCTATTTCGATGCCACCGCCGATAACAAGATCGCACACGACCAGCATCAGCACATCATCCGCCGCTATTTCTCGGCGCAGCAGGCGGTCTCCGCATGGACGAACACCGCGGCGCAATGTCCGGCGCGTTTTGCCGAAGGCACGTTGCGCAGCGCGCAGGCACGTCATATGGCTCGCGCACTGGGCGATCAACTGTCGGTGGCCGTCGCGCCGATCACGCTGTCGCGTTTTGACGATGTCGAATCGCTTGACGTCGATTCCAAGTCCCTTGCCACCGCCGCGCAGGCCGAAGACCGTGCCGGATTCGCCATGGAAGTGCTGGCGGCCCGCAACAGCGGCCATGCGACGCTGGATATCAGCAATCGTCATAAGACCACATCGCAACGGTTCGCATCCTTCTCGGGTACCATTGACGATCGTAGGAAAACGTACGAGGCCACCGCCTTGCTCGCCCACCCCGACACGATGCTCGATTCCGCCACCGGCCTTACGGCACCGACCGACGCCACCATCGAAATGAACTGCGCGCGAAGCGAGATAACGGCAATCGCCGGAAGCTCCAATGCCGCGAACGATCATTCCCAGTCACGCGTCACCAATGCAAAACAGTCGACGGATTCGCGAGCGCAATCCCTGGGCGTGCTTGCCGGTCTGATTGCGGACCGTGTCGAATTGGCGCTTGATTGGGGCTATCCTTCCTTCGACGAAGCGCTGTTCGCCTAAGGACGCACAGTCGGGCGCAAAGCAAGACACGCCGGAAATCACACCGTTGCAGCCAGTCCGATTTGACAATCGCCACCGCTGTGGCACAATTATCAAGTTGCTTGTTTTCAGGTGACGAATGGATAAGTGTCCGAGCGGTCTAAGGAGCACGCCTCGAAAGCGTGTGAGGGCGAACCCCTCCGCGAGTTCGAATCTCGCCTTATCCGCATGCAATGAAGGTTGAAACAATGGCGTTTCGGCCTTTTTTGTTTATCTGCTTTGCATCTGCCGAAATACGGAATCCGGCATCGAGAAAACGTCGGGGAATCAGTATCCCTGCTCGTGCACGGAAGCGTTGACCCACTGGTCCTGCTTGACGTCGCAGCCGGAGAAGATGCCGATGTCGAGCATGCAGTCGCGGTAATCGCGGCCATGGGCGATGGTGATGTAGTTGTCGTCGACCATACGGTTGTGTGTGGGGTCCAAACCGACCCAACGTCCATCATGGTAGATTTCGACCCATGCGTGCGTGGCGCCCTCGCCGCCGAGCAATCCCGCGATGTATCGGGCAGTGAGTCCGACGTGCCGGCACACGGACAGCATGACGTGCGCGTAATCCTGGCATACGCCCTTGCGTTGAGCGAACGCTTCCTCGGCGGTGGTGCGGATGGTGGTGGAGGCCGGCGTGTAGACGAACGTTTTGAACACCTCGTCCATCACCTCACGGGCTTGGTCGATCGGCGTGCAGTCGGCAGGCAGGGACGCGATGCGTTCACGGCAGATGCCGATCAACGCTTCGATGGCCGGCCCCGGCACTGTCAACGCCGAATTGAAGCGGTACAGCGGCTTGTAGATTTCGGATTTGATATGCGCGTTGTCCACGAAGGCGATGCCGGTCACCGAGTAGTTGAACATGGTGTGCGGTTCGGGAATGAATCCGGTCATCACCACGGAATCTAAGGAATCGATGGTGGTTTCGAGTTCCACATCCGGTTCGATTTTGACTGCCACGTCGATCACCTGCTGGCGTGGGCCGGTGGTTGGAATGCAGCGCAGTTGGAAGCGATGGTCGGTCACGGGCGAGCTGAATGAGAGCTTCATCTCATAGTCAAACACCAGTTTCTTCACATCGTCTCCTCAGCGATTATTGTCGTTCCTTCGGCGTTTTCCACGCCGTGGGCCTTGTTCTAGCCGTTATACACGCACCGTGCGATGGCTGTGGCACGTATTCTTCACAGTCACGCGGCGTCCATGTCCATCGTGTTGAGCATGCCCAGATCCTTCAGATCCTTCGTGGAGATGCGCCCATCGAAATCTTTCAGCAGCATCCCCAGTTTTTCCGCAAGCTCCGCATATCCCCGCTGCGGCAGCTGGCCGACCAGCCAGCGCAATCCTTCGGCGAAGCATTGCGGTACCGGCAGACCGTTCAACGGCAGGATGTAGCTGCCCAGTTTGGCGAGCGGCGCCTTGAGCTCTTCCACGGAATATCCGAATCGTGTGTACAGATCCAGACGTTCCAGATATTTGCCCACGAAAATGAACGATTTCAGAGTCGGTTCGACGGGGGGGAATTCTCCACACCTCCCCAGAAGGCGAGCATGTTGTCCGCGATGTCGCGGTGTTTGAAGATGTCCGCGTCCGTGCCGCCGTATTCGGATGCCTCCACTATGGAGCTCATGGCCAACTCCACCTGCTGCAACGAACGAGAACCAAGTTCGGGGCGCAGAATCACCGCGTTGTTGAACGCGTAGACGATGGCGCTGCGTACGGAATCCGGATTCTTCTCGTCGTACAGGAAGCTGTGGATGAACGCGTCGAAATCCTCGAAATCCTCCGGCAGGTCGAGCGCACGGGCGAACGGTCGGAACGCGTCCACATCCGTGTCCATCACACGGTCGTAGAAGGGGAAGAATTGGCTCAGCGTGGTGAATACGCGTTCCGTGTAGCGGCCGAGCCAGAACAGGTTGTCGGCCTTCGACGCGGTGACGAGTGCCAGCGAGTGCTTGCGGGACTGCTCCAGCACGCGCACGACCTCCGAGCCGGGTGCGTAATCATGCTCCACGCCGGTCTCTTTGGCCAGTACCCAGGTGTCCTTGAAACCGCCGCCCTGTGATGAGTTGACGATCATCTGGCCCGGTATGGACGAGTAGCGTGTCAGTCCCGAATACCATGCGTGCGTGTTCTTGCCGGTCACCACGAAGGCGCGCAGATCGCATTTACGTGGGCTCATCTGTCCGGTTTCGGGGTCCACCACGTCGATGTCCTTGAATTGGATGACCTCCTGCGCGATGAACCGGCGCGGTTCGGCCTTGATGCGTTCGGCCAGTTCCTCTCGCCGCGACCGGTCGAGCGATGAGCCGAACACGACGCCGTAGCCGCCCGCTTCCGCCACATCCTTGATGACCAGTTCGCCGAGCCTGTCGAGTACCTCCTTGCGGTCCTTGTCGAACATCGGCATGTAGGTCGGCGCATTGTGCAGAATCGGCTCTTCGCCGAGATAATAGCGGATCATGTTCGGCACGAAATAGTAGATGGCCTTGTCGTCGGCCGCGCCGTTGCCCGGAGCGTTGACGATCGCCACATTGCCCGACCTGTAGGCGGACAGGATTCCCGGCACGCCGATCACGGAATCCGGGTTGAACGCGAACGGGTCGAGATATTCGTCGGACAGACGGCGGTAGACCACGCCGACGCGGTGTTTCCTGCCGGCATAGTCGAGGAAGTACACTTTGTTGTCCACGACTTCGAGGTCTTCGGGGAACGCGAGCGCCGCGCCGGTTTTCTCGGCCAGGTATGCATGTTCGAAGAACGCGGAATTGTACCTGCCGGGGGTGAGCACCACTGCTATGCCGTCGGTGGAGACGAAATCCATGGATTGGCGCAGCAGTCGTGGATAATCGCGATTGTCGCGCACACGTACGTTGCGGAACAGGCTGGGCGTGATTCTGCGTTCGATATCGCGGGCGAACAGCGGATAGCTGGCACCGGATGGAATGCGCAGATTGTCTTCCAGCACCCACCATTGCCCGTCCTGCCCCTGCACCAGGTCCTCGCCGGCGACGTGCGCGAACACGCCGCCCGGAGGTGTCACGCCGTTGACTTGCGGAAAGTATCCCGCGGACGTGTACACGTATTCTTCCGGCACGATGCCGTCCTTGATGGCCTGCTTGTCGGAGTAGATGTCGCGCAGGTAGGCGTTCAACGCGTTGACGCGCTGTTTCAGTCCGGCTTCCATTCTGTCGAATTCGTCCGATTCGATGATGCGCGGAATCGGATCGTACGGAAACAGCCGGTCATGGTACTCGCCGTTCTTGTAGATGCCGAACCGTACGCCATTACGGCTCAGCTCACGGTTGATCGACTCCCGACGATCGACCAGTTCCGAAGCCAACCTTCGTGCGGCGGATTCAATCATCGTTCCACGCTCCCTTCCACCCCATGCGAACGCATGCCAATCTGAGGCATCGTGCCTTGATGGAAGAAAAACCTAACGAACCAGCGTTTCCGGAAAACGAAACGGTCTGTTACGACAATGTCTCGGCAATGGACATGACAATCGCCCGTAACATGGCTATGACAATCGCAATAAAGCTACAGTGTGCGCTTGGCGCGAATGGCTTCGGCGCGGACCGCCAGCTGGTCGTCGGCCGGATATTCGATATGCTCCAGCGTCAGTCCTTGCGGCGCGATCGGTCCTGTGGAGCCTTCGCGCAGCGGAGCCGCCATTTTTCCTGCAAACCAGTCGAGGGAACGTTTGCCGATACCGACCTGCACGCAGCCGTTGACGAGGGAGCGCACCATATTGCGTGCAAACGCGTCGGCGACGATCACGAAGCAGACGAGGCCCGATTCCACGGTCGGCGTACGGTACCGCTCCCCCATCGTCATGCCGTCGTCGATAAGCGTCCGCTGCGGCACGCGACGCCAATACGCGGTCTTCACCTCGCGTATGGTGGTGCCGCCCGGATTTGGGGTGGAGAACGAGCCGAAATCGTGCAGGCCGATCGTCATCGCAGCGGCTTCGTTCATGGATTTGAGGTCAAGTTCATCGTCGATATGCAATACGAAGTTTCTGGTACGGGGGTCCACCTCGCTTGACCTATCGGCGATTCGGTACACGTAGGTACGTTCCAACGCGGAGAAACGCGCGTCGAAACCGTCCGGAGCGGGTGCGATGCCGCGGATTGCGATATCGGCCGGCAGCATGCGCTGAAGTCTGCGGGTAAGCGCGATGACGGGCGGCACGTCCATGTGGCCGACGCAGCGTTTGAGCACGTCCTCGTTGACGTCCAGATGGCATACCTGATGCGAGGCGTGCACGCCGGTGTCGGTTCGTCCGGCCACGGTAAGGCGCAGCGGTTCGGTCGGGTCTCCTTCCGGTACGCGAAGAATGGTATGCAGCACGCGTTCGATTTCGCCCTGTACCGTACGTATTTCGGGCTGTTTCGCCCATCCGTAGAAGCCGGTACCGTCATATGCCAAATCGATGCGTAGTCTCACGGCATTGAGCATAGCAAATGGCTGGCATAGTGAGGCATGTGGCGCGACAGTCTTGGCAGCAGATATGACAAAGGCCGGGAACCTTGCGATTCCCGGCCTTCAATCAGCTAAGAGCGATTCACTCGGCGTTCTCAGCGGTAGCCTCTTCAGCGGCGGCTTCCGGAGCCTCGGCAGCGGCAACCTTGGTTGCGGCTTCGGCTTCCTTCACCACGGCCTGCTTCGGGCTCACCGGCTCGGTGACGAGCTCGATGATGGCTGCCGGAGCGGCATCGCCGCGACGCGGAGCGATCTTGACGATGCGGGTGTAGCCGCCTTCGCGCTGCTCCATCTGCTCGGCGATCTCGGTGAACAGCTTGTGCACGACGGACTTGTTGCGGATGACGCGCATCACGCGACGACGGTTGTGCAGATCACCACGCTTGGCGAGCGTGATCAGGCGCTCGGCCAGCGGACGAAGACGCTTGGCCTTCGGCAGCGTGGTGGTGATGCGGCCGTTCTGGAACAGACTGGTGGCCATGTTCGCGAGCATAAGACGCTCATGAGCCGGGCTGGAGGCCAGACGCGGACCCTTCTTTGGTGTAGGCATTGTTTCTCCTTGAAAGCCCCGTTGGATTCAGGTGGGCAGTTGCCCGAACGTCCGAATCCAACGAAGCGGTTAGGTCAAAAGTGGCGGATCACTCGTCTTCCGGCGAGAAGAAGGTGCCACCTTCGAGATTATTGGCATCGAAGTTACCCAGCGGGGAAGCCTTGAGGGCGAGTCCCAGAGACTGGAGCTTCTCCTTGACTTCATCGATGGACTTCATACCGAAATTGCGGATATCGAGCAGATCCTGCTCGGTGTGGGCGACCAGCTCGCCGATCGTGTGGATGCCCTCGCGCTTCAGGCAGTTGTAGCTGCGCTGGGTGAGGTTCAGGTCCTCGATCGGGATGTTCATCTCCGGGTTGGTTTCCTCTGCCACAGGAGCAGGGCCAACCTCGACGCCCTCAGCCTGGGTGTTGAGCTCACGGCACAGACCGAAGAGTTCCACCAGGGTGGAGCCTGCGGATGCGACTGCATCGCGCGGGGAGATAGCCGGCTTGGTCTCCACGTCCAGGATGAGCTTGTCGAAGTCAGTGCGCTGTTCAACGCGGGTGGCTTCCACACGATAGCTCACCTTGAGCACCGGGGAGTAGATCGAGTCGACCGGAATGCGGCCGATCTCGGCGTTATCCTGCTTGTTCATCTGGGCGGGCACATAGCCGCGGCCACGCTCGACGGTGAACTCGATCTCGAGTTCGCCATCTTCGGCGAGGGTAGCGATATGCATGTCCGGGTTGGCGATGGTGACGCCGGCCGGCGGGGTGATGTCGCCCGCGGTGGCCTCGCCCTTGCCGCTCTTGCGCAGATACATGACAACCGGCTCATCGTATTCGCTGGTGAGCACGATGCCCTTGATGTTCAGCAGGATTTCGGTAACGTCCTCTTCAACACCCGGCAGAGTGGTGAACTCGTGCGGGACGCCGGAGATACGCACCGAAGTCACAGCCGCTCCCGGAATGGAGCTCAGGAGGGTACGGCGCAGCGAGTTGCCAAGCGTGTAGCCGAAACCAGGCTCAAGAGGCTCGATGGTGAAGCGGGAACGCTGAGGGTTGAGAGATTCCTCGGTAAGTGTCGGACGCTGTGCGATAAGCACTGTGGTTATCCTTTCAGCTTCAGGCCGGTGGTGCACTCACCGGCCATAAGCGGCGTTGGATTGATGATTTCTTCTAGTGCTCAGACGCGACGGCGCTTCGGAGGACGAACGCCGTTGTGTGCCTGCGGGGTGACGTCGGTGATGGAACCGACTTCGAGTCCGGCGGACTGCAGGGAACGGATGGCGGTTTCACGACCGGAACCCGGGCCCTTCACGAACACGTCGACCTTCTTGAGACCGTGCTCCATAGCCTTGCGGGCTGCGGATTCGGCGGCCATGCCAGCGGCGTACGGCGTGGACTTACGGGAGCCCTTGAAGCCGACATCGCCACCG
>OBZN01000122.1_pt1 | contig 51404 bp, 42 predicted proteins | sample 1476951 | NCBI WGS metagenome assembly OBZN01 (sample SAMEA2580246, study PRJEB22360) | human gut metagenome | biome: human gut; feature: human-associated habitat; material: faeces | place: Denmark | collected 2008/2010
CCTGCTGCTCTCCGGCCTCTTCGCCGTCACGGTCGCTGCCTACGGGTTTGAGCGCAAGTTGTATCTGCCGGTCGAGCTGTTCCATCTCCTTTTTCAAAGCCGCGAGGTCGGCTTCTTTGCGCCATGTGCCCTCGATGATCTGCCGGAGCTGAGGCACGTCCTTTTCCAGCGAGGTGCGCTCCTTGCGGAATTTCTCCAGCGTCGGTTCGATCGTGCCCAGCGCATGCAGGGGGTTGAGCGCCGCCGTGCGAGGGTCTCCGGCCAGATTGCCGTAGTTGTACTGGTAGAGGTATTCTCCCTCTCCCCGCACGTAAAAGCGGTTGCGAATGGTCTCGAAATCCTCCTTCATGCTCTTTTCGCTCTTGACGATGATCTCGAACCCGTAGATGGAGCCGATCCGTTTCTCACCCGTTCCCGTATCGACGGTTTTTGCGATATGGTTCAGTTGTTTGCCGATGAACTGCGGATCGTTGCTCTCCGCCCCGTCCAGCGTGATACGGTTGCGATACGATCCGTCCTCGTTGAGTTCCGCACGGCTCCTGAAAGCTTCGAGGTCTTTTTCGATGCGTCCGATCCTTTCGTCGAGTTCCCCGATTTTTCCGAGCGTATATTCCAGCTGGCTGCGGCTCGACGACTTGCCGCGGACGAACGCCTGACGCTCGCTCTCCAGCCCCGCGATCTTCTTTTCGAGGCGGGCCTTTTCCAGCAAGTCGGTGTTGCCCGACAGCACAGCGACGTATTCCGAGAAGTTCATGCCGCTGCCTTCGTCCATGCCGCCTTCGTCGATGGTACGCACGCCCATACGGTTCTGTTTGAGCTGGCGGATGAACAGCTGCTTGTTGTGCAGCAGCCCGAACTTGTAGGCGTCGAGCGACTTTTCGACGGCGTAGATCAGCACGTCCACCGAGTTGTCGGCGTAGAGTTTGGCTATCTCGTTGCCTTTGCGGATGCCGCGTCCTTCGCGCTGCTCCAAGTCCGAGGGCCGCCACGGACTGTCGAGGTGGTGGATCGCCACGCACCGCCTCTGGGCGTTCACGCCCGTACCCAGCATGTCGGTCGAGCCGAACAATACGCGGATGCGTCCGGTGTTCATCTCTTCGATCATCTTCTTGCGTTTGCCCTCGCTGCCGGCTGCTTCTTGTATGAAACGAACCTCGGAAGCCGGAATACCGTGGTCTTCGACCAGCTTGCGCTTGATCTCGGCGTACACGTTCCACTCGTCTCCCGGCTTCCATGTTCCCAGATCGGAGAAGACGAACTGCGTACCCTTATGCCGGTCGTACTTACGGTAATAGTGCGCGATCTGCGCGGCGCAGTGGTTCGCCTTGTTGTCCGCATGATCGCCGTACAGCTCCGGGTCGATCATACGCATATCGAGCGACATTTTACGGGCGTAGTCCGTAGCGATCAGCATTTTGGCCTTCTCCTCGCTTTCCGTGAGGGGTGCCCGTCCCAACACCGTGGCGTCGCCCGTCTTGGCGAAATGCACCAGCTTGTCGATAAACGCCTGCTGGTCGGGCGTGGGCGGGATGTTATGCAGTATCTCGTTTTTGTGCGGTCGGTCGATACCGATGTCCTCGGCCGTGCGGAAATCCGTAATTTCCGAATAAAAAGCCGCCAGCTCCGGAACCTTGATGAAATAGCGGAACCGTTCCTTCTGCACGATCTGGTTGGTGACCGAAAATTCGTAATCGACGCTCTTTTTGGCGAATACGGCGGCCCATGCGTCGAAGGTGCGGATGTTCTGCCGGTCGAGTGCTTTCGGACGCAGGTATTTGAACAGCAGATACAACTCCGTGAGGGAGTTGGAAATGGTCGTCCCCGACAGAAATGTCGCCCCCAGATCGCGCCCCGTGCGTTCCTGTATGGTTCTGAGAGCAAAGAGCATGTTAAGCGCCCGCTGGCTCCCGTCGGGGTTGCCGAGGCCCGCCACGCGGTCGTGCCGCGTGTTGAACATCAGATTCTTGAATTTGTGCGATTCATCTACGTAGAGGTGGTCGATACCCATACGGCGGAAGTCCACCGCATCGTCCCTGCGATGGTCGAGGGCGTACTGCGCCTTTTGCAGTTTGGCCTCCAGATTGTGCTGGCGCTTGATGCAGCCGGTCAGCATACGTTTCGACACGTTTTTACCTTGTGCCTTGAGCAGCATGAGGTTCTGCATCACGCTGTCGAGTTCCGCCCGCAAAATCTCCTGCTGGATTTCTGGCGACTGCGGGATCATGCCGAACTGCTCGTGCGAGAGGATCACCGCATCCCAATCGTTGTTCTTGATCTGCCGGAATATCTGTTCGCGCTTCTTCGGCGTGAAATCCTCACGGCCCGGATAGAGCACGCGGGCCATCGGGTACGCTGTGCAGAACGTCTTGGCTATCTCGTGGATATTGGCCTTCAATCCCGTAATCATCGGTTTGTTCACCAGTCCGATGCGTTTTTTCTCGTAGGTTCCGCAGCACATGATCAGGGTCTTGCCGCCGCCGACCTCATGATCCACGATGCCGCCGCCCAGCAGAATATCCATCCAAATAGCGTCTTTCTGGCTCGGATAGAGGTCTTCGATACCTAACGCCTTGCGGTCGAGGCCGGGAAAGGTCAGGTGCGAGCCGTCGTACTTCGGACGCACGAAACAGTTGAACTTGCGGTTATACATGTCGGCCAGACGCTCCTTGAAGTCGGCGGACTGGTCGCACAGCCAGTCCGTGAAACCGCTGCGGATCTCGTCGATTTTGGTGTTGGCCTGCTGTATCTTCTCCCCGTCGCGTACCTTCACCTCTTTCCACTCGCCGTCGATCAGTTTGCGGGCTTTTTTGGTGATGTCCGGAATCGTGTTGTGCAGGGCGTGTTTCATCAGATGCAGTCCGGTATAACGGCGGAACTCTCCATGGACGGCATACTGGTTTTGTATCTTGATATTGTACTCGTCCTTGGCCGTAATGCCGAACTCGTCGAGATCGGCGAGGTAACCGATCTTGACCTCCGTTTCGAAGAGCCACGAAGCGTAACTGTCATAGATGCCCGTAGGTATCCACCGCTCGCCGAAGTTGAAGTCCAGATCCTCGAATGTGATCGGTTTGGGTGTGGCCTCGCGCAGCGCTGCGAGGGTTTCCCGTGCGCCTTCGTGATCCGGATTCTCGTCGAGGAAGCGCTGCACGCGGTCGGCCTTCTCGATGACGTTGCCTGCGATGACACGTTCGGCGATTTCGTACTTCCCGCTGTCGGGGTTGAAATAGATACGCCCTTTGAGCTGTTCCAGCACCTCCGCTTCGCTCGCCCCGGTAAGTTCCGATATATACTCGATATTGATGTCCGCATAACGGTTCATGCTGGCTGCCAATGCCGTATGCACATCGTCCGTCTTTTCGATCTCTGCCGGATTGAAAGCGACGGGATGGTCGAAGATGTCGGCCTTGTTCACGATACCGTCGGTGTAACGTTCCAGCGAGAGTATCTCGTCGGCTCCCGAATCCATCCGTATCTGGTCGATATTCTGCGGTTCGTTCAGCCGGCCGAACCGCTCCACGAAGTTGTCGTAAAGGCTGTTCAGCATTACGCGCAGCGCGGGGTGCGGAGCCTGCGTATCGGCCTCCACGTTGTAGAGGTGATGATAGGTGTCCCGCACCTCGATATAAAGCGACATTTTCACCCGCTGTTCTTCGGGCAGGTCGAGCGGATGGAACATCGGGCGCAGGGTTTTCAGGTCACTCAGGTATCCTACACGGTTCTCCTTATCCACAATGAGCGTCCCGTCGCGGTAATGTTCCGGCCGTTCTCCCTTAAAAGGCCGGGGCGAGAGCGGGTCTTCGGCCGCCTCGTCGCCGTGTGTCGCAGTGCGCGGCGCAACGGCTTCGGCCCGTTCTCCGGAAACGCTCGCGGACGGGACGCCCTGCCGTACTGCGCTGCCTGCGGGTACCGGATTGTCCGCAGCGGCCCCTGTGACGGCAGCGGCATCCGGCTCGGGATGCGGAGAGCCGGTCGCAGCGAACGGATCGGCCTGTGGCGACAATGCGTCCGATAGCTGCGCCCTGTCTCCGGATTTGCCGTCCGCAGCACTGTCGGGAACTTTGCGAGACGGTTCCGGCCGCTCCCTTCCGTATTCCGTTCGGGTCGCGGCCTGTGGCTGCCCGGCTACGCCGGATTGCCCTGCCGCAGGCTTTGCCGTATCCGGCCTGTTTTCGGTTATCGTCCTCGGATGATTTTCAGCAGACGTGCCTGTGAAGTGTTCCGCCGTTACGGCGGTCGATACCTCTGCCGGCTGTCGTTCCTCTTGATGCGGCCGGTTCAGCATCAGCCTCTCCCGCCAATCCATGGGACGTTCCTCCTCCTGTACGGGCTTGGACGCCTTCTGGGAAGAAGTCGCCGATCCCTGTTGTGCAGGCCGGTGTTGTACCTGCGGCATCCCCGCTGCCTGCCGTTTGCCTTTCGGTTTCGGCCCCCGTTTTTTAGGACGGTTCACCTGACTGCGTTCTTCGGCCGAGAACCCGAACAGGTCGTAGAGCGTAAGCACCGGTTCCTGCTGTACGTTCAGCATCGGCCCCGGTGCGGTCTGCGTATCGAAAGCATCGAACAGCGATCCTGCGAACCCATCCTGCGAGGGCTGTCCGGCCGCTCGTGTCTGCGTTGCCGTTGCAGCGGGTTCCGCAACCGTCTCTTCCAGCCCGTCGTCGGCCGGGCGCACCGTGCTATCGGCAGACCGTTCCGTTTCCTGCGTGGACTGAGGCTCTTGCGCCGAGGCAGGAACGTGTGCAGGTGCCCGCCGTGCAGCGGGTTCCATAACCGCAGGTTCGGATATTTCCGGCCGGACACCCTGTACGACGGGTTCCCGACGCATCTCCGATGTACCGGCCTGCTCCTTCTCCGGAGCTGCGGCCGCGACCGTTTGTACGGCGGGTTCGGCGTATCCGTACATTTCCGGCGAGGGCGGGTAGTCTTCCATAAACCGCCTCTCCCGCTCCTCTTGCCACGCACCGAACTCCGCCCAATCCTGCCCGGCAGGCTGCCATGCTTCCTGCGTAGGCAGAGGGGGCAGGGATTCGTTCGGCATGGCGGCACCCTCGGCCTGTACGGTCGCTTCGTCCCGTATTTCCTCCGCTTCGGCATCCTCTATGGGGATCATCTCTCCCGTTTCGGGGTCGAGCCGGTAGCCGTCGGAGGCGGCCTGCGTAACGGCATACCGTTCTTCCATCCACCGGTTAAGGTCGCGCCACTCCTCCTCGGTAGGGTGCCAGAACGGCCCTGGCTGCTCATCGAAAGGTGCGGGTTCCTGCATTCTGCCGGCCTGATACCGTTCCGCTTTCTGCCGCAGGTCGGAAAGCACTTCTTGCAGTACCTCTCCGGCTCGGCGCGGGCCGCCGCGCCGAGCTGTTTCGGGAAGAGGAACGGAGGTTGCCGGCTGCCGGAATTCTGCGGTTTGTCGGGACGGGTGCGGCGAAGCCGGAACGTCCGGAAAGAGCGTCGTTTGCGCGGATGAAGGTTCCGCCTGCCGCCTTTCGGCACGGAGGGCCTCTTCCGTCCAGATGCTCGCCTCGGCCTCGGCCGGAAACCAATGGTCTTCTATGGCCTGCCAGAACGGATCGAGATCGGGAGGGTACGGCGGGGCGGCGGGCGATATTCACGCCAGACGGAGACGTCGTCGAATATACCGACCGTAGTTTCCGGAGCCTGCGCCATGGACGGTGCAGCCTGTCGTGTCTGCTGCCTGACTGTTTGGCCGGATAATTCTGTTTTTTGCTCCCGCCCGATGCCGCCACGCTCCGTCGCAAGATTTTCCTGTGCGATCTCTTTGTTCCCGTGTTGCCGCAATACTGTTTGCCCGGACAGTTCCGTATTCCGTACCTGCCCGATGCCGTTGTGCGCCTGTCTCGGACTTACCGTCTCCGTCTGCTGTTCCCTGTACTGACGCGGGGCGATCTTCGGGGCATGGCTTTCGTACAGCTCCCGGTTGAAATGCCGCTCCATATCCTCCGCGAGCATATCCGTCAACGCACGGGCGATGCCTTCCACGCCCCCGGCGTAGGTGAACTCCATCGCCGGTTTCCCGTAGGGGTTCGTGCCCACTTTGGCCGAGGTCTGCACCACGCGGTCGAGCGATCGGAAGCTGTTGTTTACCGTAATGCCGTTCGAAAGCGTGCGCGTTTCGATAAAGTCCCGCTGCCGCTCGGAGAGGGGGCGGGCGACCGAGTTCTTTTGCAGGATGATAAGATCGCTGCCCGCCTCCGTTCCGGCATGGTCGGTAAAGAGGTTGTTCGGCAGCCGCACGGCTGCGACCAGATCACACCGCTCCATCAGCCATTCCCGCACGGGTTTGTTGCGTTCCGAATCGGCCATACCCTGCGAAGTGATGAAGACGACGAGCCCCCCGTCGCGCACCAGATCGACCGACTTCATAAAGAAATAGTTGTGTATCGCCCATGCACCTTGTCGGCGTACCGGATCGCGCGAATTCGAAAACGCAGGATCGAACAGAGAAACGTCCCCGAAAGGGATATTGCTCGTAATCAGGTCGAAGTGCCCCTCGTAGGCGGGTTCTATGGTTTCGAGGCCCTGCACCCGCACCGTATCGTCGGGATAGAGCCTGCTCAGGATCAGTCCCGTCATCGGGTCTTTCTCGAAGCAGGTGATCTCGGCCTCTTCGTTATAACGGCGCAGGTACTCCACGAAAGCCCCCGTCCCGGCGCTCGGTTCGAGTGCACGCACCGGAACGGCACCCGCATTATAGAGCATCCGCGCAATGGCGTCCGTCACGGGTTCCGGTGTGTAGAAGGCCGTCAGCACCGAAGCTTTGATGCCGTCCAGATAGCGTTTGTACTCACGCTCGCCGTCCGTGTTCTCTTTCAGCACGGCGTGCAGCTCTTCGATCAGGGGCGTGAGCGCCGTTTTCTTTTTGTGCGGCAGCGGCTCCAACACCTCCTTGATCGCTCCGAAGCCGCTGTACGCACGCAGCACATCCCGTTCTTCGGGCGTAGCCGCCCGCTGTTCCCTCTCCAGCGCGAAGGCCCTGCGGATCGCTTCGATATTGCGGCGCAGGTGTTCGGTCTTATTGTATGCCATTGTCGAGCAGAATTTGAACGGTTCCCGTAAGTTCGGTGTAGAGCAGAGCGTACTGCGGCGTGGCGGCGAAATCGTCTGCAAGCTCGTAGCTTCGGGCGACCTCGCGGGCCTGCGGCAGAAGGATGAGGGCGGCCTCGCGGGCATCCTCTTCGGGAATGATGTCCGCGAACTCGCTGCGGATAACGTTTGCGAGAGTACCGTATAGCGAGAAATGAAGCCCGCGGTAGAGTACGGCGTCGGCCTCTTCCGCCGCTTCGATACGGGAGCCTCCGCTGCGTATGATGCGGCTGTACGCTTCGGCCGCAGACTGCGCCCGCGTGCGGATGAAGTCGGCATCGTCCGCCAGGTCGGGATGGCTCTCCCGCAGATAAGAGAGCAGCGAAAGGCCGTAATAAGATAACCCCGTTTGCGGGGCGTTATGATGATCGTTCGGCATGATGTGGATTGTTCAGTGGTGTGAAACGAAAAGGTCGAAGGAAGAAAAGGCGCTCCGGGTTCCCACCCGAAGCGCCGCCACTGAGCATCCCTGCCGAACGCCGAAAGCGTCTATGGCAAGTCGTTCAGCGGCAAAGGTAAGGATTATTTCCGGACTTTCGCCGCACCCGGTTTACGGGTCTTGCCGCCTTGTTCGAAAGCGAACGCGGTGCGGTAATCGCCGTCGAAGACTACGGCGGCCTCGAACGTGCCCCCGTCCTTCTTGGCGAAGCCCTTGATCATCGGGGTTCGACCCTTGACCAGCAAGGCTTCCAGCTGGCTGTCCGTGAGCTCCTTTTTCGCTATCGTCCGGAATACGGTCAGGCCGCACTCCGCATTTTCGCATTTGGCGGCCTTCGGGTAGAACGTCATCCGGCCCCCGCAGCGGGGGCACGGAGCGCCTGGACGCCCGGCAACCGACCCGACCTGCGCCTTGAGCAGTTCGGAAGTAATTTGCGAGGCGTAAACTTCGATACCTTTACGAAAGGTGAAGGCGTTCATCTCTCCGGTGGCGATCTTCGCAAGGGCCAGTTCCCAGCCGCCCGTCATGGCGGCGTCGGCGATACGCATGTCTTTGACAATGCCGTACACGGCGAGGCCCTTTTCCGTGGGCACGAGCGACTTTTTATCCCTGCGGATATACTCGCGCGAAAAAAGCGTCTCGATCACCGCCGCACGGGTGGCGGGAGTTCCGAGGCCGGAATCCTTCATGGCCTCGCGCTCGGCTTCGTCTTCCAGCTCCTTGCCGGCGGTCTCCATTGCCGCGAGCAGGCTGCTTTCGGTATGCAGCGGGCGGGGGCGCGTCTGCTTTTCCTGAAGGTCGCATCCGCGCACCGTGAGCATATCCCCCTCGGCGAGCTCGGGCAGAGCCGCCGCATCCTCCTCTGTACGCTCTTCCGGCTCGCCCCATACCTTGCGCCATCCGGCGCTCGTTACGATCGTGCCGCGCACCTCGAACGGAACGCCTGCACACTCCATACGGACGGAGGTGATCTCTTTCAGACACGCGGGCGAGAACGCCTCGACCATGCGCCCGGCGATCATATCGTAGATTTTGGCAGAATCCGTCGCAAGTCCCGCGGGCGTATGGCCGGTGATGAGCAGAGCATGGTGGTCTGTCACCTTCCTGCCGTCCACCGAACGGCGGTTCAGCTCTCCGCCCGACAGGTCGGCAGCCTGATGGCCGAAACCCGTATGGCCGGAGAGCGAGGCCAACAGCGGGGCTATCTCCTCGAACACATCTTGCGGAATATAGCGGCTCCCCGTGCGGGGATAGGTGATGAGCTTCTTTTCGTAAAGCTCCTGCGCGATGCCGAGCGTCTTTTCTGCCGAGAATCCATGCCGCGTGTTGGCCTCTTTTTGGAGAGCGGTCAAGTCGTACAGCAGCGGCGGTTGCTCGGTTGCATTGCGGCGTTCGACCTTTATAATCTGCACGCCGTCGCTGCCCCGGACTGCGGTACAGACTTCGTCCGCCGCCGCTTTCGTATCGTATTTCGGCGTCGAGAGGGCGGCGAAGGCCGTAGCGTCTTTGGCCGTGTGGAGTTTGAGCCGGAAATAGGTCTGCGGCGTGAATGAGGTGTTTTCCAGATAGCGCCTGCACACCAGAGCCAGCGTGGGGGTCTGCACCCGCCCCAGCGACCATGCGCCGCGTCCGGCGGCGATGGCGAGTGCCTGCGAAGCGTTGATGCCCACGATCCAATCCGCCTCGCAGCGGGCTCGGGCCGAGAGGTAGAGGTCGTCATACTCGCTGCCGGGACGTACGGCTGCCAACCCCTCGCGGATGGCCCGCTCGGTGAGGCTGCTGATCCACAGCCGCTCGAAAGGCGTCTTGCAGTCGAGATAGTGATAGATAAAACGGAAAATAAGCTCGCCTTCGCGTCCGGCGTCGGTGGCCGCGACGATTCGCTCGGCGCGGGAGAACAGCTCCTTGAGGACGGCGAGCTGTTTGACGGCTCCCGGATCGGGCTTGTACTCCTTGCCGCTTTTGACGCGGCGCGGTTCGAGGATAAAGGTTTCGGGAAGGATCGGAAGGTTCTCTCTCTTGAACCCTTCGATGCCGTAGGCTTCCGGCATGGCCGGGCCTACGAGGTGCCCGAAGGCCCATGTGACGGCGTAGCCGCACCCTTCGATATACCCCTCTCTGCGGGTGGTAGCGCCCACGACGGCGGCGATCTGCTGCGCTACCGAGGGCTTTTCTGCTATGATGACTTTCATTCGTTCGGTTTTTCGGATGTTTTCAGTGGCTATTTATTTTGCTGCGCCGCCCGTTCTTTTTCCCTTTTGAGACGGGCGATCAGCTTGCGGTCGTAGTAGATGTGGTTGCCGTTCTCGTCGTAATACCGGCTGTCGTCGTCCTGCGTTTGTTCCGCATCGGGGCATTTGCCGATATAAAAGAGGATCAGCAGGGTTACGACGGAGAACGACACCGAGGCCGCGATGATAATCAGAATGGCAGCGAGCATGTTACAGACCTCCTACGCTCTTGGACTTCTTCGGCTGAGGCTTCGGCGGGGTGACCTGACGAACTTCGCGTTCGGATTGCCGCTTCTGCGGCTGTCCTTCGGCCTGCTCGGACGGCTCGTTCGACGGGGTTCGAGCCGGAGTCTGCGACTGCGAGGAGGACTGTTTACGTGAGTAATCCGGGTTCCAACGGTACGATTTGATCTTTCCGGCCTCGTAATCGGGTTTTACCCAGCGATCCGCACGTTCCGGGCTTCCGGGAAATTGTAATCCCTGCAAGTAGGTCGCTTTGACGTCTTTACGCTTTTCGGGGAAATTGAGGGCGTCCAGCCATTGATTGTAAACTTCTTGGGGCAGCTCCACACCGAACACCCGCTTGGGAATGAACATGGGACGCGGCCCTTCCGGCAGGGGATTGCCCTGCTCGAAACGTTTGGCGGCATATACCCCTCGGTTATGCTCCTGATAGCGCCTTTTGTCGAGGCCGCCGTGGTCGAACTCGATATTGCCCTCCGAGGCGTCGATCTGGATGTAAGCATCGCGTTTGTAGCCGGAACGGGTGGTATAGCCTTTCAGCAGGATTTTACGTCCGGAGTAGAAGTCGAGCTGTTCGCCCTCGGAGAGGTCGGCATTCTTGATCGAGGCGCGTTTATCGAAATCCGAGACAGGCATCGCAACGAGTTCGTTTGTCCACTTGTCGCGCGAAACATAACAGGGCGTCATCTTGCCCGGCTCCAGCTCCAAGTCGATCGCCTTGCCTGCATGACGGGTTTCGATGATGTTGCGCTTGGCCTCGTCGTCGAGCAGCACGTTGTGAAAGAGCGCGTCGAGGTCGCACTTCTCCCGATAATAGTGCGGCACGACTTTCAGCGTTCCGTCGGCCTGCTCTTCGAGCGATACGCGCCCTTTGGTGGTGACGCGCATGCCGCCGGGTTCCATCTCCGGCCGCATTTCGATCAGTCCGTGCGATTTGTGCCCGTAGGACATCGCCTTCAAATGGGGTTCGAGGACTTCCATACGGATACCCATGCGCTCCATACCCGCCATGTCGATTTTCGATATATCCATAGGCTCGAAACGGGGAACCGCGATCTGCGGTTCCATTTTTGCGAGCTCTTCGGCCGGATCGACGCGGTAGTTTTCGAGCAGCTGCGGATCGAGGTCGATTTTGATGAGTTTGTTCAGCACGCTTTCGGCCATGATGAAGATCTCCGAGATACCCGTTTTTACAGGGTCTTGCGACTGCTCCATGAATTTGGTGAAAAACGCCTCCAAAGCAGGTTGATTCGTGTGCACGTCGAACAGTTTGGCGACATTTGCCGCAGTGGGATCGAGCGTCTTGATGTTTCCGTCTTCGTCGATACTGCCGACGGCCTTCAGTTTGCCGTCCTGACCTTCTCCGGTCTGCCTGACGAGCATTACCTTCTTCTCGTCGTTCTTTACTTTTTCGTCCATCTTTACGAAATATTAGGTTAGCACCAATAGCGGTGCAGGGGACGAATTTAACCCGTCTGCGGACGGCCCGGGCAGACAGACCGCCCCCGTTGTCGCGGTTGGAACAGGTGTTGGAAGAGGCTGGCGTCGGTGCGGGCAAAATGCGGAAACGACGAACGGTCGGAACGACTATCGTTTCGACCGCCCCGGTACAGTACTTCCATCACAAATATTGTCCGGATATTCGTCCCTGCCTAAGCATCTGAATAGTCGATATGAGTAGTGGATGTGCAGGAAAAAAGCGCTCCCGTAAGGGAGCGAAACAAGATTGCCCGTCTGAAAAAATAAAGGCGGATTCGCATCTACCTTAAAAAAAAGTCGGAGATTTTTAGAAATAGTTGCATAATGGAGACACACTGCTTGAATTCAGCGAATTAATGGGATTGTATTTCACTTTCATTTGAAAAACGACGCTGCAAAAAGCATGTTTGAGCATGAGTTACGTTACCTAATCGTTACCTTGTCCGAATCTATAAAACAGACAATATAAGCGGTTATTTTTTCAATTGTTTGCATTATTCTTCATAGCTTAAAACGACTCGATAAATAGTAATTTTGTAACAAAAATAATCGAGTTATGAGGAGTACCTTTCGAGTTCTGTTCTACACCAAGAACCAGGCCATAAAAAATGGCCGCGTCCCTGTCATGGGACGTATTACCGTCAACGGAACGACGGCGAGTTTCAGCTGCAAGCGTATGTTCCCCTTGCCCTTTGGGATGCCAAAGGCAAATCCGAGGAGACAAGACGGTTGAACCGGGAGCTGGAGAACATCAAGGCGCAGATCGGCAAGCACTATCAATATCTCTCGAACCACGATTCGTTCCTGACAGCCAAGAAGGTCTATGACCGCTATAACGGCTTTGGCGAGGAGATCCATTCGTTGATGGAGATCTTCAATATCCAGATCCGGGATTACAAACGGCAAATCGGCAAGACGAAAGCCCAAAGCACCTACCGGAGGTTGGTGGACGAGACAGGTGCCTGTCCTGTTATCTGAAGGACAAGTTAGGTGGATATCCCCCTGATGTCGCTGGACATGGATTTCATCAAGAACTATTACAACTGGATTCTTTCCGTGCGCGGGCTGGCCCCTGCCGACCTGAAGGAACTTTCTTACCGGAATGTCCACACGGATTCTAACGGCAACACCTAGCTGGTTGGAAACCGTGTGAAGACCAAGGCACCCTATGTTGTCAAGCTGCTCCCGATAGCCGTCGAGCTGATCGAGAAATACAAGAGGGGGGGGGCGAATTCAAGGTTTCTCCGGACAGGGTGTTCCCCGTGAGGGAAATAGGGAGTATGGAGGAGAACCTGAAACGTATCGGCGAGAAGGCCGGCTGCAGTGTCCGCGTCAGCCCGCATGTCGGACGTCATACCTTTGCGACCCAGGCCTTGAGCAAGGGCATGCCGCTTGAAACCCTGCAGAAAGTCCTCGGGCTCAAGACCATCATCTCCACGCAGGTCTAAGCCGAACTGATCAATCCAAAAATCGGTGAGGACACGGACGGGATGCGTGAGAAGATCGGCGGGATGTTCCGCTTGGCCAACTAAAAAGAAGGGATGCTTATCCGGCGAGTCCGGTGAAGCATCCCTTCTTCTTTTTCTTTACGGCCGGTTATCCGGCGTATTGCCTGTAGTTCCGGTAGTTTTTCCGCAAGGTCTCGTACAGGGCACTCTCAGGACACAGTATTTTCCCCTCCGATGGTGGTATAGGATATGGCTCCTTCGTCACGCAGTGTCTGCAGGGTCCTTTTTGAGATGTGCTGCATTTCGCACATGCCTTCCCCCTGCAGGTAATGTTCGTCCGCAATGCGGGACGTCTATTTGCAATGAGCAAATATAGAAAATGATTTTTTAGTATACTTATAAATATTTTTTCACCGGAATGTGTTGTAGAATATGTTTGGACATGCTTGCTTGATGTGTTTCTGTGTCCCACATTTTTGCCATTTTCATGTGATTTAAAATTAGCTCATTATAGCCTGTTCCTTATCTCTTGAACATTCTTTTCTTCAATTTTTGCAACTCCATTGTTGCCTCAATGTAAGAACCATTTACTTTGATGAGTAAATCTTCAAATTCTTTTTTTGCCCGGAAAAAATTTACGACGTCCTCGCTTTCCATAAACAGTCCGATATATTCGTCATCCTGCTTCCAAAGATACACGGGTATGTTCTTGCCCTTTGATACCATCGAGTTTATCAGAATCTTTTTAAGTTCGTCTTTACCTGTTTCTGCTTTCTTCAGGGCAGGTTTGCCATATTTCTGCCTGGCAGCTTCTACCAGTTCCTTGAAGCTTGTTTTGTTCATCTTCGTTTCGCAAGCCATCGATATTAATTTGCCTTGTGCATTGGTTACTAAATTCAGTTTCCCGAAGTCGGTATCACAAAAAGTTGCTTTCTTGGTAACGAGACTGTCCATACTTATATAATGTATTAAAATCGGATATCTCTCAGAAAAAGAAACATTCATGTTTTGTGTGTATTTCACATAGTGATAGTTTACTTCTTTGCTGGTCTCTTTGGGATTATCGAAATCAATATATGGAGAACATAAACGTTCCACATCGATGTCATAGTCCGGGTTATCCATGTTGATAATCTGTTTGTCTGATTGTGCATGGGCTGTTGCGCCGGATAAGCATAAAAATGCTGTCAATCCAATGATGATAAGTGTTTTAATTTTCATATTCGTTCATTTTATAATAAATGGTCAGCTCCTGTTTCTTCGGATATTTACCGGTGTATCACCGAGATTCCGTTTGCAGAAATCAGACAGGTAAGACTGGTTCGCAAACCCGCATTGTTCGGCAATCTCCGGTAAGGGAAGGTGTGTAGTCCTCAACAGTTTCAGCACCTGCTCGGCACGTTTTTGCCGAAGCCACTGGGCTACCGGACAGTTAAACAATCTCAGGAATGTCCGACGGAAGGTAACGGTGCTGTTTGCTCCGCATAGTTCCGCCAGTTCTTCTGCTGTCTTCGCTTCAGTATGGCACTCCATCACTTTCTGGATGAAAGAATGGTCGGTATGGATACCGAGCACTTCTTCCGCTTGCAAAATGATTTTACGGTTGATATGTTCGTAGGAGGCATCGAGCAGTTTGAATGATACCTCAATGCCTTCTGCCGGCTCGGAAGTGGAAGGCATTCCGCATTGTATTCTCGCTTCGCGGAAGTAGTAGAGCATTCTGTGATAGATGGCTTCCAGATGTTCTTCACGATGCCTTTGCAGCAACCGGCATAAGGTCAGTAACTCTTCTACGCAGCAATAATGCGTGTACCATATTTGCAAACGCATGACATAGCGGGTGGATTCTGCTTCACCGGCAGTCATGAACAGCTCCAGCCATCTCTCAAAGTCCGGCTGTTCATGGCTAATTGCTTCGGGAAGCCCGTTCATCCATCCGGCAATCATATTCATGAATTCCATGTCCGATGTAAAGGGGCGCAGTTGCCGTTCTCTTCTCTCCTCCGGCATATCCTTGGATATGGTCACACAAAGCATACGCAGACGTGCTTCCCGGGGATCGTCCGGTTGCAGGCGTGAAAGGAGATAACCGCTTATTGAAAAGCCTTTGTCCATAGCAGAGAAAATTTATCGGCTTTCAAACCTGAGTGCCACCGTCATGCGGAATGCCACGGGTTTTCCGTTTTGGGTGGCAGGTATAAACTCGGGAAGCCGTTGGATGGTATATAGTGCTGCAACTTCCAGTTCGGACGATGTGGTCTCCCGGTTTTCCACCTTGGCATCCTTCGCTTTACCGTCCTTTCCCACTGTGAAGGATACGCTTACATTCCCTTCGGGATTTCCCTGGTTCCCGAGGCCGGCATTATAGGCCATCCAATGGCGCACGGCAAGCCTGAAATCCGGAAAATTCGCAAACGGCCCTTCCTTGAACTTGGGAAGCTCCCCGTCCGGAATGTTCATATATCCCTTGGCGGTATCCGGGACAAGGTCTTCCTCCGTAAACAGCTCGCCGGTGTCGTATACGCCTGCTGCCGGATTGATTTCCATGCTCCGGACATCTGACGAGAGATCATTGAAATTGCACCAGTTACCGACGCTGATGCAGTCGATGAACGGATCGTATTTCGTTTTTGTCACCATCAGGCACACTTCATACCAGGTATGAGGCTGGCTGCCTCCGCCGACAATTTTCCGTTCTCCCTTTTCGTTCTCTTCAAGGTAAATCACGGCATCCTTGTGCTCCGGATTCGGCTTGCGTACATATAGTTGGATAGTCCGGTCATTCACATGCCATCCATAATTCCGATGTCCGAAATACTCTTCTGTGACAAAGCATTGGGGACCGTACTTTCCTGCAATGGCATATAGCAGCGAATCCACTGCCGCCGCTCCGTCCAGCCTTCCCAGTGCCAGAATGCCGATCAGTTTTCCTGATTTGTCCGCCACCATGCCGGTATACGGGAATTCAAATTTCCCGAAGCGGGCAAGAACCTCTCCGTAATTTGTTTCTACCGAGCTGTATTCCAGAATGACCGCCTTTTTGCCTTCCCGGGTTTCACATTTCACTTCTTCCTTCATGAAATAGCGGAATGATTCGTCATAATCCCCGTCGTATGTCTTTGCCTTGGAATAATACTTGTCCACGTTCATTCCGAACACGACATTTTCCAAATCGTATGCACCCCCCCCAGTATTGAGGCTGGGCGGCACTGATGCCGCAAAAGAAACTCAAGATTCCCATGATAAAAACAGTTTTCATGATTCGCATGTTTTCTGTTGATATTCTGTATTAGAAACGGCTGGATGAGCCGCCGCCTCCGGACGAACCGCCACCGAAACTGCTGCCTCCACTACCGGAACCGCTTGAGCCTCTGGAGGAGGTGCTGATTTTCGGTATCGTATAGCCTACAATGTATTCGGCATTGCAATACATACATCGATGGCGAGCCTCCATCAGTCCCTCTGATGAAGTGGTGGCTTTAATAATAGCCCGATATTTTTCTTCCTTGTGCAGCGTCATGTGCCCGCAGGAGGGGCAGCATTCATAACCGTCCTTTTCAAGCGGTATTCGGATTTTCACCTCTTCACCGCAAGCGAAGCACCGGTAGATGCGGATATAGGCCGTTTTCAGCTCTGTCTCTTTCCGTTCGCTGTCAGTCAGCCGTTTTGTATCCTTTACCAACTCGTGCAAAGGAATCTCCCGGAGGGTTTCCCGGTTGCATTTCGGGCATGTCCGGCTGTGCCTGAGGGTCTTTTGTTTCTGTATTCCGAAATACCAGCAGGCAATACCCAGCATGGCGGGCCACACCGGTACCAGCCAGCACAGTCCGAGCAGGGTACGTACAGTAAAGGGTTTTCGGGTCGCCAGCAAGGTCAATGCGGCTTCCGTCCCTTCGTCTTTGGGCGTCATCCTGTGTACCGCCGATTTCCAGACAAGCCAGTTTATAAGTATCAGCATCAGGGCAAACACGATAAAGACCGGGGAAGGGGTGGTACGCCGGAACTTTTTTATCCATGCTTCCGGCAGTGCTGCCTGATAATCACTTCCGTACAGAACTGCCGCCACCGCCTTGACACCTTCAAGCATTCCTGTATTCCAGTCATTTTCCCGAAGATGCGGCACCATGGTTTCCATCTGTATTCTTTTGCAAATGGCATCCGGCAATACTCCTTCCAGGCCATACCCGGTCTTGAAGGTGATATCCCGTATATCCCGGGTCAGCAGAATCAGCAGTCCGTTGTCATCTTCCGCCTTGCCGACACCCCACCGGTTGAACAGCGTAACGGCAAATTCATGCGGTTCCTCTTCTCCGATGCTGTTCAAGGCGACAACTGCCACTTCTATGGTCAGTGAGTCCTCCAGTTGTTGCAATATATCGTTGATTTTATTCTTCGTTTCACTGTCCAATATATGGTCAGGGTCGGATACCCAATTGTCCGCATCGTATGTCTTGGGATTAGGTACATCATCGACCGTTCCCCATGCCATCGGGCAGAAACCCACCAGAACGGCTATGCAGATTATAAATTTTCGTATCATATAGTGCCTCCTTTCTCATGATTATTCATATCGACCGGTCTGAAAGAACGTCTGCTGTCCTTTTCATCGTATTCTTTTAATTTCTCGCTGTTCATTTCCAACAGGTAAACGACGAATCCGGAAAATCCAAGCAGGCACATCACGCAGAAAAATAAGAGCAGAAGCATCCAGCCCCAGCCGATATCGTCAAACATGGGTGAGGCAAACCTCATGCAGATAATATAAGCAAACCCAAATGCCGCAACCAATATCCCCAATGCCACGATGGGAAGCAACAGGATTATTGCCAGTGTTTTCCATATCAGTTTGCAGAATTTGGGGTGATGGCCTGTGACAGCATAGCCAGCCAAAGAGCAGACGGTAGCAGATACCAATATCATTATCAGACAGATAAATCCAGCCATCAGCCATTCCACAGGTGAAGCGGCGGCGAGCGCCCCTCTGCTCTCTGCAAAGATATTGGCAAACAGTCCTTCATTGATGATAAGATGCCCCAGACTGAACAGTACGGTGGTCAGAGCAAATACAATCATGAAAATAAAACCCGCTGCCAGACAGCCTAACGGCTCTTTGGAGTCTTGCTTCCTTCTCCAGATAATCAGTACGGTTATCAGAATCTGTAGTACAATCAGGATATATCCTTCCATAGGCTCGGTCACTTAAAAATGACGGGGAGAGTGGCGACAAAGGAGATAGCTTTTCCCTTCCATTTTGCCGGGACATACTTTATGCCGTAGAGGCAGTCGCAGACCGCTTTTTCCAATAGCGGATGGGGGTCTCCGTTTATTTTTACGTTGCTGGCAATGCCGTCAGTTCCGATGGTTATTTCCGCCGTCATTCTTCCTGTAATTCCTTGCTCGACTGCCTCTTCCGGCTTCCTGAGCAATTGTGTCAAGACCATGTTCCATTCGTCCGGCATTCCTGTCTGCGGGTTGATGGGCTTGGCTGGCTGGAAATCAGGACTGAAATAATCCACTTCCTCCATCTCTGCCGGTTCGGGCTGCTTTTTATTGTCCGGTGATTTTTCTGTGCACAACCATTCGATAAGTTCGTTGCATCGCTCGCGGTTGATTATTAACCGGGATGCTTCGCCTTCCGATGGGGCAAATACAGTTATCTCGGCAATTTTCCGTCTCTTTTCGTCCGGCATGTAGAGCAACAGACTATCCCCCTGCAAGGCAGTCCTGTAGTGTTTTCCCATCACTTCGGTAGTGTCTGTATCGTCATTTTCCTCTGAAGCGTCATCTTCCATAAAGTGTTTCAAGGTTTCTTCCGGGTTGTTCGGGTCGATGCCTTCTTCTTTCAACCACTCTTCAAACGTGATTTTCCCTGTACTATTTTTCAGAATCTTGTCCAAATCTCCTGTTGTGGTTGTTGAAGAGGATGGCTCATACCAGTTCCCGTCCCTGTGATAAAGGCAATCCATGCCTCTCAGTTTGTCGAGAGTCTCTGCGTCTGCGGAAATGATGAAGCCGTTGCTGTCAACCTTTTCTATAGAAAAAGTCTTGTTGCCCCAAGTCACCTGCACCGGTTTGTCTTCAAAATCCTTTATGGGTACTGTGATACGGTCATATTTCTGAGGCATATAGAAAGATAAGGAGATGTGTCCGCCTGCAATTTCCTGATAAGGAACAGTTAGCGGTATCTGCAATCCGAACCATATATTCAACATGTCTTTGTTTTGGGCATAGTCGCCGCCCTCAAGCAGATAGATGTTTTCTTCCGGGTGTATATAGACCAGTTTGCCCTGCTTGTCAGTCAGATGAAGCTGCAAGTCAGTCTCCAAGTCGAAGAAAAGTTCTTTGCAGAACCCCGTGAAGTTCCCGTTCTCATCCTCGTGATAATACTTTTCCCACAGGCCGGATCCTTGCCGACCGCCGAAATATGAAGATACATCTTCGTCTTTGCCTCTTAGCATGAGGTTGAAAAAGATAGGAGAATCCTTGTTCGGCTCTATGAATGCCTTGTCAAAGCACATGAACAGTCTTGACAGGCTCTTTTTAAAGCTCTTGTGTTTGAATTTGTCCGCCCATTTTTCCCAAGGGAGCCTATCCTGTTTGAACTCTTGGTTTTCTGTCAATGAATCAAGTTCGCCGAATGCCGCTCCTGTCTCGAACTGATAGAGCACTTCAAGTTGCTCCATGGCCTCTTTTTTCTCTTCTTCTGTCATTTTCGTCTTGTTTTGTGCCCATGTTCCCAGTACGAGACATGCAAGCAGGACGGTGGATAATAATCTTTTCATGATGAATGGTGATATTATGTTTTCATTAGAATAATACAGGAATAATGGCAACGGATTCTCCGCAGTATTCTTTCCTATGCTTTACGCCATAGTTATAGCCGGCGTGAACATACGGGGCATACTCATTCCCGTAAGTTTTCACCTTGACGGATTTCCGGTCAGGCATATCATAGGTAGTGGTATAGCATAAACCATACACGATAGAGTCCAGTACATCAATTTTGTCCCCCGGTTGGGGGAATTGTACCTTTGTTACCGTTTTCTCTTCAACCGCCATATTCTATACCGTGTCCATTATTACTCTGTATCAGATTAATCGCCGAAGATGCTTTCATAAAGCGAAACACCTTTTACTTCATCTTCTTCGATCTCCGCCTCTGCTTTTTTTTGCATCAGCTTCAATTTTTCAAGCAATCCGGAGCGTAAGGCTTTGTTCGGGGTATAATTGCTCTTGTGCCTGGACGGGATGATTCTGACCGTTGACTCTGAAAAAATCCTTTCGTCTTCAGGGGCCGACGGTTTATAAAACAATATTGTATCTGGGTTCATCCCGGTTCTGTAATGTTTCCCGAATATATCCGGTAAATTGTGGGGAGAGTCAGTCCCTTTCCTGTACTCCCTCATTGTCTCTTTCAGATTTTCCGGATCGATACCTTTTTTCTTCAGCCATTTTTCAAAAGTGTAGTTCCCTCCGTTGTATTCCAGAATATCGTCTAGAAAGCCCCATCCGTCGACTGCAAACAGCGGTTCATACCAGATACCGTCTTTCCTGAACAGGCAGTTTGTCTTGTCTATTTTTGTTCTGTTAAACATATCGGCTGATATGACAAATCCTATGCTGTCAATCTTTTCTATCTTGAAATTCAGATCTTTGAAAGATACCTGCACCGGCTTTTTGCTGCCGTCGCCGGCCTTTACCTTTACGATGTCGTATTCATCGGGCATGGCGAACCGGACTGTCACGGTGCCGTCGCTTATTTTGGAAAACTCCGAATCAAGCGGTATGTCTATGCCAAACCATACTTCCGATTCTCCGTTCCCGATGCTTTTCTTTCCTTCGATTGCATATACGCTTTCCATGCTGCCCCAATCGAGGTCGGCAAGGATGGGCTTGCCTTTTTTGTTTGTCAGATGAAGTTCTACATCCGTTGTCAGCCCATAAAATATCTTCTCACGGAATCCTATGTATGTGCCGAGGCTGTCAATGTGCGCTTCCCATGGATTTCCGATATATCTCCTGTCCTGGAATGTGTCCGGGCCTTTGGACTTTCCTCTGAATACAAGCCTGCACATCTTCGGTTCGCCTTCCACCGGCTCGACCGACAGGTTTTCAAGACAGCCGAACAACTCCGACACTCCCTGATACTCATCCCTGTATTGGTATGCCCATGCGTCCCATGGCATCAGGCTCAGAGCCTTTGCTGGCCTGTCTATGCTGAAGTATCCGTATATTTCCATCTCATAGTTGCGCTCAAGCTCCTCTAAAATCTTTTGCTTCTCCTCTCCGGTTGCATAGTTCGTGTTTTGTGCTCCGGCTGACAATACCATGCCTGCGAACAAAGTGATGAATGTTATCTTTTTCATATCTGTTTTTACTTGTATGTTTTTACAGGATAAATTCCAATCTGATATGACATCCCCCAATCATATAAAAAACAAAACGCACTATCACCTTTATATCATTCCAAAAGTGATTGTATAATTTATATATTGCGAGAATCTGATTATTCAGGATGGAGAATGGAAAAGGAAAGTAAGAAAACGGTTAGTTAGCAAAGGTACAGCTCGGCAAACGCAAAATAGTGGAAAGCCATCCTTTCATGGCTATAAATCCGACCGATGTCTTTTGCCGATAGTAAGAGCCGGGGGGGGGCGTCAGATAATTTTGCTTCTCCCAATCACAGGGATTGGGAATAAAGCCGGTTTTGACTTTCGGTGGCGGACTGTCACCCCAAACGTTTTTTATTATAGCAATTACGTTTTTCATAATCCATATATGTTTTTTCTGCGTAAAAATAGCTAAATTCTACATATGGAAATTATGAATGCTGATAAATTTTACGGATTTCTATTCATTCATGACCTCCTCTATTGGGCAGGAAACAAGGCCTATCCTTTGGCATCAAAGAATAGGCTCTTACTATGTCTAAATAATTGATTGAATCTTGATTAAGTATTGCAAGCACATACTCAATCGTTGATAGGGCCGCATATCGGGATTAAAGCTGCCAATATAACGGATAAATAATTTAGAATATATTAACGGATTTTGTGTAATCATGTTCAATATTGATTTTGAGTATTCAACCCAAACTTGATACATAGCGTCCGTCACTTGGCCGTTTTGCATTATTTTTAGCCATTGGTCAATTACTTGTTGTATTGGTGCGTTGTTGTTCCACATGTTCTTTATCCTCCTTTCTTGCCATCATTCTTTCTAACTGTTCTGCATTATTTGTTCCATTGGTCATAATAGCCTCGTCTGCGGCCTTTTTGGATACTTCGTTTTGCCATCTCAATTTGAAATTTGCATTAAATATCTCGAATTTTTCGAATAATGGCAGCAACCATAACAATACGCAAATAAGAAATATTAGATTATATTTTTGAAAGTCAGAAAAGAATTGAAAATTAAAACATTCAGGATAATTGCAACAAACATATGTAGTAGAAAAGATTAAAATGAATGGATACCACAATCGTGATAGCCATGATAAAGTAAAGTTTATTGCTGATAGACTGTTTTTTTGAGGTGTTCATTGCGAAAACAGCAAAATAATAAAGGCAGTTAGGCATCCTCCAAGGAGGAAACACGCTATTAGTAATTTCCAATTCAACAGTTCTATGCCCATTTATCTAATTTTCCTGCAAAGATAGTTCAAGAAAGCACTACATGAAACAAGCATAAATAAAGCCTCCTCAGACGCAGGAGTATATGCTCCGTCACTGTCCATCAAAGCATGTCTAATACCAGTATCAGGTTGATTCGTATAGGCATATAATTTATCAAAAGCAACCTTTAAGAGTTTGGGTATAATAATACCGTTGGCTTCCAAGCGGCTCAATGCTTTTCCCAAAGAGTTTTCGTCTGTCTTTTCTCTACAAAAAGCTTCTACAGCCGAGATTGACTCTTTGATGGAATTACGATAATCTGCCGTAGGGCGTTGTGCATATAATTCCAATGCCCTATTAAGATGTATCTTAATGTTGCGAGAAGTATTTGCCATTGCATCTTCAATTGTAGCAATCTCGCTTTTTGACGTAATTTCAGTAATCTCTTGTCCGATAATGCGATAGGCAAAATTCAAACGCTCAAATTCAAAATTGAGTTGTTTGATGAACATTTGGTTTACAGGAGTCCTCCAATTATTATATCGTTTGTCAATATCTTGAAGATATTTAATAGTACATTCGACTATATCTAATTTTCGATACCAGGAATTATTTTTATCTTCCAAAAATGCAGTTGCAACGATATAATAACGTCTTCCATCTTGAAAATCGCCCTCTCGATTATTCAAAAAATAAGTCCATAAATACTGTTCCAATGCAATATATGGATCTGTATCAAAATATAAGCCTGAATCTAAAAAGAACCTATTTTTTAATTTGTCATAGCAAGAGCAAATAGCATTTTGTATTTCAGGCGTAATTTTTTCTCTAATAATCACATCCGAAGGTTTGGTGTAACCGTATCTCTCTGAAAAAAGTTTCATTCAATTGTTATCCTTTTGTTTCTGATATTATATCCCAAAACCGATTGAAGAATGCGGTCAGTCGTTCGATGACGGCTTCGCGTTTCTTCGTGCGGTCGCCGGTGGGCGTAAAACGGGAGAGGGGCGGCAGGACTTTGGTTATCGCGGTTCCCGTCGTTTGCACGAATCCGTCGCGGAAAGCGTTGTCCATGAATTTGTAGGCCTCGTCGCGGTTCAGGTTTTCGTCGGCAATGATCTGATCCAGCTCGGCATGACGCTGCTCCTCGGCATAAGCGAGCCAGTCCTCGTTCACGTCGGATTCGGGCGTGAGGGATTCGATGAATCGTTCGATCAGCTCCTTCTTATTGCGCAAATCCACGCTCGAATCGATCGCCTTGCGAATCGACACGATAATCTCCTTGTCCTGTAAGTGTTCCTCATGATATGTACGAATCAACGACAGGATATAGTCAATATTGACCTCTACCTGCTTGATAAGTTCCATCTCGAAGACTACATCTTCGTTGATTTGTTCTGCTTCGTGTTTCTGCAGGCGGAACTCGTTGTACAGGTCGATATACGCACTGTGGTAATCCTGTACGTCGCGTTCGGTCAGAATCTCGCGTCCGGCGAAGGCATCGAATGTCGATAGAATATTCCGTAGTTTCAAAATCGCACCGTACAGCCGCACGAAGTTCTTTTTGTCCTGTTCTCCGACAATTTGTTCTCCGACGGGATATTTCGCCAGCAGCTCGTCGACCAACTCCGCATATCCTCGAATCTCCTTGTCATTCTGCGTATAACCGTTGTAATAATCGTTGAATGTTTTGAGCAATACAATTCCTGCCGCCTCTTTGTCCCCGAACAGGGCAAGGCTCTCGTTCGTAGCCGTTTCGAGGTTGCGGAAACAAACGATATTGCCGAACGTCTTGATCGAGTTCAGAATGCGGTTCGTGCGCGAATAGGCCTGCAACAAACCGTGCATCCGCAGGTTCTTATCGACCCACAATGTATTGAGCGTCGTGGCATCGAAGCCGGTCAGGAACATGTTGACGACGATCAACAAATCTAGCTCCCGGTTCTTCATGCGAAGCGATACATCCTTGTAGTAGTTTTGGAATTTGTCGCTCGATGTGTCGTAGGAGGTCGAGAACATGGCGTTGTAGTCCCGGATGGCTTCTTCGAGAAAATCACGCGAACTCCGATCCAGACCGCTCGTATCTTCGGGGTTCTCATCAATGATGAAGTCGTCCGCATCTTCATTTACACCGAAACTGTATATGGTCGCCACTTTCAGCCGCTGTGCGCTCGGCAACTCCGCCATTTGCCGTTTGAATTCAGCGTAATACATCATGGCCGTTTCGATGGAGGAGACGGCGAAAATCGAATTGAAACCCGTCAGGCGAGTCCGTTGCTTTACCTCTTCTACTTTGTTACGACGACCTGCCGATGCAACCTCGCCGATATTGGTCACGACGTAAAACTCATACGATTTCGCGGCACGTTTCGTTTTCTGATTGAAATGTTGCAGAATATAAGCGACGATATTGGCGATTCGTCGTTTGTCCGCCAGAGCCTCCTCGCGGGCGATGTCCCACACCATCGAGTTCTCGATCTCCTCCTTCTCCTTGATCGTGCGGACGTACTCGATACGGAACGGCAACACGTTCTTGTCGTTGATGGCATCGACGATCGTATAGGTGTGCAGTTGCTCGCCGAATACCTGCTCGGTCGTCCGCAGATTCGGTTTGCCGCCGCTTACGGCATTCTTGGCGAAAATGGGAGTACCCGTGAAGCCGAAAAGGAAGTAGCGTTTGAACTTTCGGGTAATGGCGGTGTGCATATCGCCGAACTGCGAGCGGTGGCACTCGTCGAAGATGATGACGATTTTCTGCCGGAACACGGGATGTTCCGCATGACGGCCGATGAAGACCGAAAGTTTCTGAATGGTCGTGATGATGATTTTCGCCGCAGGGTCTTCCAGTTGCCGTTTCAGAATCGCCGTACTCGTATTGCTGTTGGCCGCTCCCTGCTCGAACTTGTCGTACTCGCGCATGGTCTGGTAGTCGAGGTCTTTGCGATCGACCACGAACAGCACTTTGTCGATGTAGGGCAGTCGGCTCGCCAACTGCGCCGTTTTGAACGAGGTGAGCGTTTTGCCGCTGCCCGTCGTATGCCACACGTATCCGCCGCCCGCGACCGTGCCGTACAGTCGGTAGTTGTCGGCGATATGGATTTTGCTCAAAATACGCTCCGTCGCCACGACCTGATAAGGGCGCATGACGAGCAGCAGACGGTCGGAAGTAAAAACGCAATAGCGGGTCAGCAGATTGAGCAACGTATGTTTGGCGAAGAACGTGCGTCCGAATCCCATCAGATCGGTTATCGGCCGGTTGTTGGCGTCCGCCCACCACGAAGTGAACTCAAAACTGTTGCTCGTCTGCTTGCTTTTGGCTTTGTTTCCGCCCGAAGCCTCCTTGATATGGCTCTGCCGCGTCGTATTGCTGTAATACTTGGTATAGGTTCCGTTCGATATGACGAACAGCTGTACATACTCGAACAGCCCGCTGCCCGCCCAAAAACTCTCGCGCTGGTAACGGTTGATTTGATTGAATGCCTCCTTGATATCGACGCCGCGGCGTTTCAACTCGATATGCACCAAAGGAAGGCCGTTTACCAACACGGTAACATCATAACGATTCGGGCGCGTTCCGTTATCGATTTCGTATTGATTGATGACTTGGAGCGAATTGTTATGGATATTGCCTTTATCGAGCAAGTAGATATTCTTGACCGTTCCGTCATCGCGCGTCAGCAGCTGCACATGATCGTCCTGAATGATGGCAGTCTTTTCGACGATTCCGCTGTTTTTGTTGGCGATACAGCCCGTAAAGAACCGCGACCACTCTCCGTTGGTAAAGTTATAGCCATTGAGTTTCTCCAACTGGCGGCGCAGGTTGGCGACCAGTTCCATCTCGTTATGGATCGGCAGATATTCGTAAGCCTGTCCCTTCAACAGAGCGATAAACGCCCGTTCGAGTTCGGCTTCCGACTGATACTCTTTTTCCGTGCGGTATTCGGCCCGATAGTCGCTGACGACCGTGCTTTCGGGATTTTCAGCTACAAGGTTGTATTTTACCATCTTCTTTGTGCTTGAAGGTCAGCAGTTGGTCTCTGTAATATTCGTATTGCCGCCGTCGGGCGGCGACCTCGGCGGGCAAGCCTTCCGAAATATCGTTTACCAATACTTCGAATTTGTCCAATATGGCGACGATGCGTCGTTGCTCGGCCATTGGGGGAATGGGAATCATTAACTTTTTGAACTTGGCCATATCGACCGATTCGAACCCCGACGTATTCGTATTGTTTTTGCACCACTCGTCGACAATGAACATATAGTAGAAGAAAAACTTCATATCCAATTCATCGATAAGCGATTTGCGAATTGATAAATTCGTAAATCGCTGATTCGCCAGCGAATCAGCAATGATTAGAGCGTGTTCACCAATCGTTGCGGTCGTCGCTACGATAATCGAATTGGCCGGAAACAGCCGTCCTCCTTTTACGGCCTCCGGGGTAATATGTTGTATAGAATCCGATAATATCCTACCGTTCATGCGTATATCCTCCATACGGAACCACGGGATTGTACCATTTGTCCAATACTCCGGTTTGGCTTTAGATGGTGTATATCCGTTTTTCATTTCAAATACCTCACTCATTGCCAGCCATTTTACCTCATTTTTGAGGGGGGGGGTAATTTTGTTGAATGACAGCAACTTATTACGATAATATTCGTATTGCTTCCGCCGAGCCTCCAGTTCCGCCTCCAGTTCCGCCTCCAGTTCCGCCTCCAGTTCTGTAAACTTATCGAGGATATTTACGATTTCGTTCTGAATCGCAAGGGGTGGGGCAGGGATAGAAATTTTTGCAAAACGTTTTTTAGATACATTAAACCTTGTAACTCCGCTTGCGGTCAAGGCAATCTGTGACCGCAAATCAAAACTTCGAAATAAATGTTTTAAGAAATGAGGATTAAACAGCTGGGGATTATCTAATCTAAACCCAAAACAAAAGCTATTTAAGTACAAATCTTCTTGGGTGTCTTCCGTTACAACGGAAGACATACCGCACTCATCTGGAGTTTCAGAAGACCCAGTGAAAAGAATGTCACAATATTGAACCTTATTCTGCTTCTCATTGACCGCAATTCGAACAAAGTTGGAAATGTCCAAATCTAATGCAGGATTGGAGTATACATTCATGTAAGTAATGAATTTAGCATTACCCTCCTTAAAATCATCTTTCCCTTTTCCTGTTAAACCTCCATAAAATTGCCCGATTTCTCCCAATGTTTTATATTCCACCCCTTCCGGGCACAGCTCCCGAATCATCTCCTCGATACGGCTCATTGCTTGCCTCCTTTCTTCTTTGAGGTTTTAGCGGTCAGCGTTTTGATGGAATCCATATATGCCTGCTCTACCGGAGAGAGCGTTCTGACCTGATATTTCCGATATTCGGCAATCGCCTTCTCTTCGGCCTGCCTGTGGGATACGCGACCCGCTCCGGACAACAGCTTTTCGCCCGTCGAGGTCAGGATATTATCCAGTTGTTCGATGTAGTCGGCCATATACATGGGCTTGTGTCGGATCGCCTGTATCTCGGCAAAGTCGAAATATCCCGATACGAGATTGTTCAATACCTTCAACTCTTCTTCGCTCAAATAGTTTTTGGCGACCGTAACATCCGTCTTGGTGGGTTGTTCGCCCGCGAAAGTGGTCAGACCCATGAACGGTTTGTCGGCATCGGCACGCTCGTAGATGACCTCTGCCGCCGTATGTCCATGCGCTGCATAGTGCAGTTTGTTCTGTACGATCTTGAAGAACTTGATGGACTGTTCCGCCTTCGGGTCATAATCGACACTTGTAGCATACAAATCCAGCACCTGCCGATACATCACCTTCTCCGACGAACGGATGTCGCGGATACGGGCAAGCAGTTCGCGCCAATACCCGCCGCCGCCCATCTGCTTCAACCTCTCGTCGTCCATCGTGAACCCCTTGATCATATACTCCTTCAGCCGCTCGGTCGCCCAGCGGCGAAAATTCGTGGCAATACGGGATTTTACCCTGTATCCCAACGATATGATCATATCGAGATTATAAAACGGGATTTCACGTTCGACCTGTCGGTTACCCTCTGTGCGAACCTGTCGGAAATTCCGACAGGTTGAAATTTCGTCCAGCTCTTGCTCTTCGTAGATATGCTTTATATGCTCTACTACATTCGTTCGGGAGGTCTGATACAAGTCAGCCATCTGCTGTTGCGTCAGCCACACATTTTCATTCTCCAAACGAACCTCGATTTGGGTTATTCCATCTTCGGTTTGGTAGATGACGATATCGTTATTCTTGTTCTCCTCCATAATCATTCGTTTTTACAAAGTAGTTACAATCGCATCGATTGCCGTGCGCAAGACATGCTGGCGGGCGACAATCTCGCTGATGCGCTTGTTCAGCTCGTCGATATCCACAGCCTCGCGTGTATCGGGCTGTTCGACATACGACGAGACGGAGATATTGTAGTCGTTCTCCGCAATTTTGCCGTTCTCCACCAATCGGGCGAAATGCGCATCGTCCTTGCGGGCGACGAACGCATCGAGAATACGCGCGATGTTCGCATCGGAGAGCTTGTTTTTGTTGCCCTCGTGGACAAACTCGTTCGAGGCGTCGATAAAGAGCGTCGCGTTATCCTTCTTGCTCTTTTTCAAAACAATGATGCAGGTGGCGATGCCGACCCCGAAAAAGAGGTTGGCGGGCAGTTGGATGACGGTGTCGATGTAGTTGTTGTCGATGAGGTATTTGCGGATTTTCTGTTCCGCGCCGCCGCGGTAGAGTACGCCGGGGAACTCGACGATGGCTGCCGTGCCGTTCGTCGCCAGCCAAGAAAGCATGTGCATCGTAAAGGCGAGATCGGCTTTGCTCTTCGGCGCAAGGATGCCGGCCGGCGAGAACCGGGGATCGTTGATCAGGAGCGGATTCTCATCGCCCACCCACTTGATCGAGTAGGGCGGGTTGGAAACGATGCACTCGAACGGCTCGTCGTCCCAATGTTTCGGCGCGAGCAACGTATCGCCCAGTGCGATATCGAACTTCTCGTAGTTGATATCGTGCAGGAACATATTGATGCGGCATAGGTTGTAGGTCGTGATATTGATCTCCTGCCCGTAAAACCCCTGCCGCACGTTCTCCTTGCCTAAGACTTTCGCGAATTTCAGCAACAGCGAGCCGCTGCCGCAAGCTGGGTCGTATACCTTGTTCACCTGCTTCTTGCCTACGAGCGTAATCCGGGCGAGCAGTTCGGACACCTCTTGCGGCGTGAAGAACTCGCCACCTGACTTGCCTGCATTGCTGGCATACATCGTCATCAGAAATTCGTAGGCGTCGCCGAACGTATCGATTTGGTTGTCGGCGAGGTTGCCGAGCTTCATATCGCCGATTTTATCGAGAATCTTCACCAGCGTCTCGTTGCGTTTCTGCACCGTCGCTCCCAGCTTGTTGCTGTTCACGTTGATATCGGCAAACAAGCCTTTCATGTCATCTTCGCTCGCCGCGCCTTTGGCCGAACTCTCGATCGCATGGAAAATATTGCTCAACGTTTCGTTCAGGTTGAGGTCTGCCGCCGCACCCTTCCGTACATTGCCGAACAGTTGCGACGGAAGGATATAGAATCCCCGTTCCTGCACGGTTACCTCGCGTCCGAATTCAGCCTGCTCGTCGGAACATGCGGCATAGTCAAAGTCGGTATTTCCAGCGCGCCGCTCCTCCGCATTGATAAATGCGGTGATGTTCTCGGAAATGAAACGGTAAAACAACATTCCCAAGACGTAGTTTTTGAAATCCCAGCCGTCGACACTGCCACGCAGGTCGTTGGCTATCTGCCAGATCGTGCGGTGGAGTTCCGCGCGTTCCTGTTCTTTTGCCATATGTTATTTGTTTATCAATTCCTTAATATCCACATCCAACAGTTCGGCAATACGAATCACCGTATCCAGCTGCGACTACGACGAGTTGGAACACCACTTCGATACGGTCGAAGTGGCTTTGCCCAACCGCTCTGCCGGCCATTTGCCTGTTTTATTCTTCTCTGCAAGAATAATTTTCATCGGTTTACCTCTTTCATCTCTATCTTCAAAACAGATTGTTAACAAAGATATTGAAAATTACACAATCGGCAAATGTAAATTACAGAAAATGCGGACGGGGAAAAGCAGTTTACATTGTATTAGTTTTGTCTCTGTACCGCTCCGCCGACAACATTTTCCACAGGTTAGTCGGGGTGTCGCCTAAAAACTGCTTGCAAAAATTGCTGAAATGTCCTGTCAAAGGAAAATGTCCTTCTCAATAATATCGGCAAAAGGGATATAAGGCAGCAAAAGACAATGCTGGAAATTAAGTAATACCTTTTTCGAGCGTGGCATACCTCCAAGTAATAGACTTCTATAGCATATTTGAACGGTGCAATGTGTTTCCGGGCACGAGGCTGGGAGATGGTCTTGGCTCTGCCATAACCGAAAGATCCAGCGAACAATGAATAACGCAACATCGTTCAGCAGTCAGAAACAGTAACTATGCCGTCATACTGATTTACGACAATACCGATAAGATAAGGAAAAGCCGAAAAGAGGGGGTTGCCTTCTTTCCGGCTCTTCGTGAAAGTCCTATTATCCGGGCTTCCCGTTATTCTATACGGTTCAGCCTGCGGATTTCTCCTGAATCGTCCACAGACGGGCATAAAGCCTCTGCTGCCGCATCAGTTCTCGTGCGTACCCTGTTCCTTTACCCGTCCGTCTTCCAGAGCAACAATCCGATCCGCATTCATAATCGTCTTGAGCTTATGGGCGATGACGATGACGGGGCGTCCTTTGATAAACGTGTCGATGGCCTTCTGCACCTCCACCTCGTTTTCCGGGGCGAGCGATGCGGTTGCTTCGTCCAGCAGGATGATCGGCGCATCTTTCAGTATGGCACGGGCGATAGATATGCGCTGCTTCTCGCCGTCGGACAGCGTGCAGCCGCCTTCGCCCACCACCGTGTCATATCCCTGCGGCAGCCGCATGATGAAGTCGTGGCAGCAGGTTTTCTCGGCTGCCGCGATGATCTCCTCGTCCGTCGCACCAGGCTTTCCGAAATGGATATTGTCGCGTATCGTGTCCTGAAACAGATAGACGTCCTTGAACACCATCGAGATGCGGCTCATCAGGCTTTCGGGTTCTATATCTTTTATCGGAACGCCATCGAAAAGGACATGTCCTTGCTGCGGGTTGTAGAATCGGGCGCAAAGTTTCATCACCGTACTTTTCCCGCTCCTTGAAGGATCGACGAGGGCCGTCAGCGTGTTTCTCGGAAACGCAATGGAAACGTCTTGAAGCACCTTCTTGTCCTGATAGGCGAACGACACATGCTCGAAACGTATGTCGCTGGTGGCCGGAGCCTGCCGTTCGCCTTCCATCTCCGGCTCGTTCATCAGCGTGAGAATACGCCCTCCGGCAATGGAGAAGTAGCGGAACTCCGCAAAGTTGGTCAGCGCCGAAGTCAGCGGGTCGAACACGCGCGAACCGACCACAAGGAATAATACGAACACGAGCAGCGAGAGTTCGTCTCCCAGCAGCAGGTAGGTTCCGCACAGCACCATCAGGGTCAGTCCGGCCCGTACCAATGTAATGCACAGCAGCACGAAAGGATCCAGCAGAGCCTCCTGACGGATGCAGGCACGGCGCAGTTCCGCAAAAGCGTCGCGCAAGCGGACGAAGCGATCTCCCAGGTTGTAGGCTTTCATCACGTGAATGCCTTGCAGGTATTCCTCCAAACGGTTGCCTGCATTGATTTTGGCTTGTATCTGACTTCCTCGCAACTTTTTCTGCACACTCGTGCTTATCCATAGGACAAGCAGGGCGACCGGCAGGGCGACGAATATGGCAACGGTCATCCGCCAGTTGATCCATACCAGCGCGAGGAACGCTAGTACGGGCATGACGACAGCTCCCATCAGTTGGGGCAAATGGTGGGAAATACCCATCTCGACCATCGTGAAATCGGTAATGAGCATGGACGAAAGATCGCCCGGGTCGCGCCGGGAAAGAAAGTCCAGCGAGAATTTTCGCAGATGTTCCGCCAGCGCGATACGCCCCGATGCGCTCATGCGGTAGGAGGCCCGTTCAACCATCGCCAGTATATAGACGACCTTATGTGCGACGATATGCAGTTCTTCTTTTTTCCGAATCACCCGAATGTCGGAAAAGCCAGACAGACCGCCGTCAGCCATGTATCCAGCGAGAAAAAGATGACGAGCATCACCACGACCGTCGTCACTACGTTCACCAAGTCGGGAATCGTGTGGGTGATGAATCCATCGATCTTCTCGATGTTCTGCTCCATCGTCTTCTTGATGGCTCCGGTAAAGTTGTCGCTGAGATAACCCAGCGACAACTTGCCGATATGTTCGGACAGCCGGACGCGCAACCCGTACAGAATGCGGAATGCAGCCACGTGCGAGGACATCAGGGCGGCGTACAACAGCACCAGTCCGCCAATAAGCCCGCAGAAGGCGATCTAGCCCCAGCGAATCATGCCGGCTCCGTCCGCCGAAGCCGGACTTACACCGTGCGTCAGCATCTCCTTCAACACCTCATACACCGCCCAATAGGGTACGAGCATACACATGGCGCTGCTTGCCGACAGCAGACTCGCCAGAAAGAGCAGCCCTTTCTTCTGTCCCGCGATCTCGAACAAGCGGGACAGACCTTCTTTCTTCTTTGTCTTATCCATTGTCTTTTCCGATTTTACACCTTGTCATTTCGATACGATCTCATATCCCAACATTGAGCTGAACTCGTAGCACAGCTGCGTCATCCGTTCCAATATTTACCCGAAGAAGAAGTCCCAGCGCGGACGGAAGAATTTCATGTAGTTGGCCTGTTCCAGAAAGCGCAGGCGGGGTTCCCACTGCTCTACCAGATGCTCGTCGCTCAGGCCGGAGCGGATTTGCGCCTCGTGCTCACGGAGCGAATCGGGTTTCACCCCGTGGCGGCTCATCATCGTACCGCAGACGTCGAACCACAGTTCGCCGCCCCCGAAACGCTCCGCCACATGGTGCAGGAATGCCTTTACCTGCTTTTCGTAAAAATACATCAGTACGCCTTCGACCACAAAGATGAAATACGCGTCGGAATGCCGACGGCGTAGGTCGTCTAGCCAGTCGGTTTCCAGCAGGGAGGCCGCGACATAGGGATTGCTCAGCTGCTCCGGAATCAGCTCGCGGCGCAGCGCGATGACTTCCGGCAGATCCATGTCATAGAATACGGCCTTCCCGTCGCCGATACGCTGGAAACGGGTGTCCAAACCGCACTCCACATTCACCACCACCGCATCGGTGTGCTTCTCGATGAACCGGCGCACGGCACGATCGAAATACCACCCGCGCACCACGCAGCCGACTTCGCTCAACTTCGCCCCGTCGAAACGGAAGTAGTCGTATTCTAGACTGTCCACCAGACCCTCCGCGACCTTGTCCTTCAAGATAGGATTCTTACGGCAGCTCTCTTTCGCTCTGTAGTAGAGCGGAATGAGCAATGTTTCGGCGACAATGCTCTCGAATTTATGTCTCTGTTTTATTTGTTATGATATTTATTAATGAACGATATTCAGATTTGTTCACGAATAAAAAAGAGGAAATCTTCGTGAAGATTTCTCTTTTTCCCGCTGCCCCGTTACGGCAGCTTGTCTGTATGTATCTTTTCTATCCGTCATACCTTGATGATGGCCATCCAACCTTGAATTTCAAACAGAATATATTCGTGCAGAATGGATTCCATTTCCTGCTTGGGCACTGCGTGCATCAACAGCTCCTCGAACAGCGTGAACATCCACAGCGTATGCAGGTGAATGATGAAGTCGGACACGGCCGTATTTTTGTTCGGGTACTTTTTCTTTTTGGCGGCGAACCATGCCTTGACCAGCCCGGTCGAACGGTCGGTGTAGCTTTCGCGAAAATGTTCCAGCGAAGAGCCTTGGGCGTGGAACAGCAGGATTTCCAGCACAGGCCGCGGTGCATGTCGATAAGCGAAACGTATTCGTCGATGCAGGCTTTCAGGTATTTCTCGGAACGCATCGTCATCACGTCCTCGCCGCGTATTCCGTGATGTTCCTGCAACATGGCCTCCATAGCGTGCAGAATAGGGCGGACTACTTCTCAGAACAATTCGTCCTTGTTACGGAAATAATTGTATATGTTTCCCATGCCGATACCGACAGTCCCCGCAATCTCGCGCATGGAGGTCTTGGAATATCCCTGCTGCCCGAATGCTGGAATTCGGCTATATTTGCAGTCGGAACAAGACGAATAGAGCTTGTATTTCAACGTTTTGAAATCCTCCCGAAACTGCCTTTACCACTCGGAACAGAGTAAGGGATAGTAATGCAACTACGGTTTCTGTTGGCTTTGAGATGGCTTCAGGTTGGCTTCGACAGCGCAGTCCATTCCTCTCTAAATCCATTGTTTTCAACCTTCTTGCCCCAATTCGCTCTAATTCTCAGCTTTTATTCCTATCTTTGTCGCAGAAGAGTTATTTGAAAGCATGAGAAATATAGTGTGTCTGAACATTTTCCTTTTTCTTATCTGTTAGCTTATCTCATGCGAGTCCTTCATAATCTGCTCGTAGTCAATTAAACACTCACAGACTACATCAAATATAAGAAAAAACAGATAATATGCAAGTCGCCGGCGACGTTTGTATCGTAAAAAAATCCAGCAGGGATTCCGTGGCGTACGGGGAGGCGGTGCCGTGCCGATTCGGGCGTGCAAGTTGCAGTAAGGGGTGAAAAAAACGGGTCGATGTTTCGCGTTTCGCCAAAAAAACGTAACTTTGAAAAATCGTATGGATAAAAAATCGTCGCCGATGCGTGTCGACAAAGTAGATAAACGTGTTCTCTGGCCCGTGCTTATGGGCTTCTTTATCATGGGGTTCTGCGATATCGTGGCTCCGATCTCGGGGCGTATCGCCACCGAATTTCCCGCATCGCAGCAGGCGGCCGTGAGTTTCCTGCCTACGATGGTATTCCTCTGGTTCCTCGTGCTGTCGACCCCCTTGGCGGCACTGATGAACCGCATCGGCCGCAAGGCCATGTCGATGATTGGCTATGCATTCACGATCGCCGGGCTGTTGGTGCCCTTCCTCGCGGGCGAGGGCTGCGCACTGGGCTGGTACTTCGCCGGCTTCGGGCTGCTCGGCATCGGCAATACGGCGCTCCAGGTGGCGGTCAACCCCCTGCTGGCGACCATCGTGCCGGGCGAGCGGATGACGAGCTACCTGACCGTGGGGCAGATTTTCCGCAATACCTCGCTGCTGTTGCTGGCGCCCATCGTCACGGCGCTCGTGGCGCTCACGGGTTCGTGGCGCCTGCTGCTGCCGATCTATGCCGGGCTCACCGTGCTGGGCGGCATCTGGCTGCAATTTACCGCCGTGGCCGAACCCGAACGCAGCGGGCATGCGGCGGGGATGTCCGATTGTTTCCGGCTGCTGAGGAACAGGGCCGTCCTGTTGTGTACGCTGGGCGTGGCGTGTTTCATCGCCGGGGACGTCGGGATCGGGTTCCTCTCGGTACGGCTGATCGACAACCCCGATTCGATCCTCACCACTACGGGTTTCTATGCCTGCCGCATCGTCGGTACGCTGGTCGGAGCCTGGGTGCTGGTGCGCCTTTCGGACGTGAAATACCTGAGCTGGAATATGGCCGGGGCGCTGGTGCTCTGCGTAGTGCTGCTTTTCGTACGCAACGAGGCTGCGATTTATGCGGCCGTCGGGCTGATGGGCTTCGCCATGGCCTGCGTCTTCGCCACCTTCTATGCCGTGGCGACCAAAGCCGTACCCGAACAGGCCAACGGGGTCGCGGGGCTGATGATTATGGCGATTGCCGCCGGGGCCGTCTCGGGGCCCGTATGCGGGGCGATCATCCGCTGGACGGGGAACCCCCACCTGGGGATGCTGTTCGTCGCCCTCTGCGTGGGTTATATGCTCTGGGCAAGTATCAAGTTGAAAATCAAATAAACAGTTGTTCAATGATTCGTAAAATTGTAATAACCCTGCTGTTGGGGGCCTGCGTATGGCCGGCCTTAGCGCAGCGCCCCCGCACGCGGGTCGAGTGGGGGGTGATCGGCGGTATCAACGTCCCCGATTATACGACCAACATGTCGAAGACCGATGTCAAGAATAAACTGGGCTGGCAGGCCGGTATCGTCACGGCGGTAAATCTGGGCGCCTTCGCCATCGAGCCGCAGATCCTGTATGTGCGCCAGGGGCTCCGCATCAAACCCGAAGGGGCGAAGGAGATCAACCTCAAGTCGAACTCGATCGACGTCCCGGTGCTCGTGTCGCTGCGCCTGCTCAGGCCGTTCCGGTTCTATGCGGGCCCGGTGTTCACCGTGATGAACGACTGCAAACAGAAGTCGGGCGGCGACCTGCTGGATTTCGGCCGCGTACGTCCCACGATGTCCTATACGGTGGGTGCGGGCGTCAAATTGCTGGGGCACATGCTCATCGACCTGCGTTACAACGGCCAGTTCAAAGGCAAGGAGGACGTGGTGCTGCCCGACGGCAGCCGCCTCGACAAGCTCCGTTCGTATAACGTCGCCCTGAGCGTCGGTTACCTGTTTTAGCCTATGACTGAAGCTGTTGGAAAAGAGATCGCCATCGAGGGTGTCGACCCCCGGGAGCTCTACGGCCCCCGGAATGTCTACCTCGACCAGATCAAGGCGCTCCATCCCCAACTCAGGATCGTAGCGCGCGGTTCGTCGCTCAAAGTGCTGGGCTCGGAGGCTGAAACCCAACGGTTCGGCCGGCATATGGAGGGGTTGGTGGCCTATTACCTCAAATACGGGCACATCTCGTCCGAAGTCATCGGCCAGGCTTTCGCCGGTGGTATCGCCGGACAGGAGGCCCCGGCGGACAAGGACGTCATCGTCTACGGAAACAACGGCAATATCATTCGCGCGCGTACGGTCAACCAGCAAAAGCTGGTGAAACTTTACGACAAAAACGACCTGTTGTTCGCCGTGGGCCCCGCCGGGTCGGGCAAGACCTATACGGCCATCGCGCTGGCCGTGCGCGCGTTGAAGGAGAAGGAGGTGCGGCGTATCATCCTCACGCGTCCGGCGGTCGAGGCGGGCGAGAAACTCGGGTTCCTGCCGGGTGACATGAAGGAGAAGCTCGACCCCTACCTGCAACCCCTCTACGATGCGCTGAATGACATGATCCCGCCGGCCAAGCTGGCGAAATACCTCGAGGAGGGGACGGTGCAGATCGCGCCGCTGGCCTACATGCGCGGCCGTACGCTCGACAATGCGTTCGTCATCCTCGACGAGGCGCAGAATACGACCCTGTCGCAGATCAAGATGTTCCTCACGCGCATGGGGCGCAACGCCAGGTTCATCGTCACGGGCGACGTGACGCAGATCGACCTGCCGAAGAAAAGCGACAGCGGGCTGACCCGCTCGATGGAGATCCTGCGCGGTGTCGAGGGGATCGGCATCGTGGAGTTCGACAAACGCGACATCGTGCGCCACCAACTGGTCAAATACATCGTCGACGCATTCGACAAATATGCCGGGGATACCCGGAAAGAACCCGAACAATCAAACCTAAAAACCGAATAGTTATGGACAAGAACCTGTCTGCGCTCAAGCCGGCGCTCGTCTGGAAACATTTTGCTCAGATCGCCCGCATCCCGCGCCCCTCGTCGCACGAGGAGAAGATTCGCAAGTACGTCATGGATTTCGCCAAGTCCCGGGGACTGGAATGCAAGGAGGACGCTGCGCACAACGTCTATGTCCGCAAGCCCGCCTCGAAAGGGATGGAAGACCGCAAAGGCGTCATCCTGCAGGCGCACCTCGACATGGTGCCCCAGAAGAACAACGATAAGAAGTTCGACTTCACCAAAGACCCCATCGACGCCTACATCGACGGCGAATGGGTCACGGCCGACGGCACGACGCTCGGGGCCGACAACGGCATCGGCGCCGCGGCGATCCTTGCCGTGCTGGAGGACGACACGCTGGTGCACGGCCCCCTCGAAGCCTTGTTTACCGCAACCGAGGAGACCGGCATGGACGGTGCCTTCGGGTTGAAAAAGGGCCTGCTCCGCGGCGATATCCTGCTGAACCTCGATTCGGAGACCGAAGGCGAGCTGTATGTGGGCTGCGCCGGCGGGCTCGATGCCAACGTCACCTTCAAATATGCGGCGGAGAAGACGCCCGTGCGGAATTATACCGCTGCGAAGATCACGGTCAAGGGGCTCAAGGGCGGCCATTCGGGCATCCAGATCGGATGCCAGCGTGCCAATGCCAACAAGGTGCTGTTCCGCTTCCTGAACGCCGCTTCGGCGTCGCACGCCGTGTTGCTGTGTTCGGTGGACGGCGGCGGCCTGCGTAATGCCATCCCCCGCGAGGCCGAGGCTGTGGTGATGGTCAAAACGAAAGAGTACGAGGCATTCGCCAAGGAGCTGAAGGCGTATGAGAAGGTCGTCAAGGCCGAATACGCGGGCATCGAGGATGCCGTGTCGGTCAAGATCAGGGAGTGCGAAGCCCCTGCGGAGATGGTTGCCCGCGAGGTGGCTGAGAAACTTACGAAGGCTGTGGTCGGCTGCCCCGACGGCGTGCAGAAGATGTCGATGGCCATGCCGGGGCTGGTGCAGACTTCGAGCAACCTCGCACGCGTGGTGTCCGACGGAAAGACGGTCAAATTGCAATGCCTGCTGCGCAGTTCGGTCAACACCGAAAAGGCCGCGCTGGGCGAGGCCATTGCCGCCGTGTTCTCACTGGCCGGCGCCAAGGTGCAGCTTTCGGGCAGCTACGACGGATGGAACCCCGACATGGACTCGCCGATCCTGAAGGCCATGACCGCTTCGTACAAAGCCCTTTACGGCAAGCAGCCCGCCGTGACGGCGATTCACGCCGGGCTGGAGTGCGGCATCATCGGCAGCAAATACCCCAAGATGGACATGATCTCGTTCGGCCCCACGATCTGTTACCCGCACTCGCCCGACGAGAAGGTGGAGATCGCATCGGTCGGCAAGTTCTACGAGTTCATGGTCGACACGCTGCGCAACATCCCCAAAAAGTAGCGTGTTTTGGAAGCCGGAAAGGTCAAATGGTTCGTCATCGTCAATCCCGTGGCCGGAGGCGGCCGCGGGCTTGACCATTTCCCGCAGATATCGCGCTACCTGCGCGATGCGCAGATACTCTGCGAACCGGTCTTCACGGAACATAAGTTCCACGCCACGGAACTTACCGTGACGGCCGTCAACGAGGGGTATCGGCATATCATCGTCGTCGGGGGCGACGGCACCCTGCACGAGGTGGTCAACGGGCTGTTCATCCAGCAGAAGGTCTGCCCCGACGAGGTGCTGCTTGCGGTGGTCGCCGTCGGTACGGGCAACGACTGGGTGCGCACGTTCGGTATTTCGAACCGCTACCAGGACGCCGTGAAGGCGATCAGCGAAGGGTATTCGTTCCTGCAGGACGTGGGCGTGGTCTCCTACGAGGAGTCGCACTACCGCCAGAGCCGTTACATGGCCAACGTCGCGGGTGCGGGCTTCGACGCCCATGTGGTGCGCAAGTTCTCGCACCTCAAGAAGAAGGGGCGCAAGAACCGCTGGATCTACACATGGTGTCTGGTCAGGCAATTCTTCCGTTATAAATCCACCGGAATGAAGGTGTGGGTCGATGACCGGCTGGTCTACAACAACCTGCTGTTGAGCATCGCCATCGGTATCTGCAAGTACAACGGCGGCGGTATGCAGCAGCTTCCCGAGGCTGTGGCCGACGACGGCATGCTCGACGTGTCGCTCATCCGGCCGGTGCATTTCTGGCACCTGCTGTTCCGGTTCCACTACCTGTTCAACGGCGGCATCTACCGTATCCGGCATATCCTCCAGGAGCGCGGCAGCCGTATCCGCATCGAGTCGTCGCCCGAAATATCGGTCGAGGTGGACGGGGAGCTGCTGGGCGAAACGCCGCTCGAATTCTCGATCCTCCACAAGGCGATCCGGATCGTGGTCTCCAAGGAGTTTTACGACAGGCGTCCCGAGACGTCGTGTTCGTGCACGGTGCCGGAGGTGTAGCGGCGTTTTACGCGGTCGGAGTGGCGGGATAAAGATAACCGGGCGGGATTTTTGAAAAAATCCCGCCCGGTTGCGTTTGGTCGTGCGATGCGTCAGTTGACGCTCTCGATCACGTCGACTTCGGTAATCACCCATTCGAAAAGGTCGTTGGCGCACTGCCCCTGCAACTGGCGCAGCTGCGACATGTCGGTCGTATCGGCCAGGATGGCGTTGAAGAATTGCGACATCGTGTTGTAGGTGGCGTTCACCTTCCCGGCGAAGCAGTTGTAAAAAGCCTTCTGCTGGTCGTGGTCGAGGCCTGCGGGGAGCATGCCCTGCGCTACGAGGTAGTTGTAGGGGAAGATGTGCCGCATGTTGCGTGCGTCGGCGTTCAGTTCGTCCACGATGGTCGTGACGACCACCATGTCGACCGTGTCGGTTACGCCCGGCATCTCCACGAAGGTCGCGTAGACGGGATAGGTGCCTTCCAGCTCCCCGGCCACCTGGTCGGTGAAGAGTACGAACTCGGCGTCGGTCAGGTCGTCGAGGTAAACCATCTGGCGGTAGCTGCGCAGCGCTTCGCGCATGGCCTTGCGTTGTTCGTGGTTCCACTCCCGCTTTTGCGAGCAGCCTACGAAGCCTGCCGCGAACATCGAGAGCAGGGATACACAGAGGAGAATTTTTTTCATCGTTTCCTTGATTTTGGTTTTACTTATGGCTGGAACGCAATCCGTGTGCCAAAAATTTCATATCTTTACCCGAAAATCAGTTTGCTATGGATGTCCTGGCTTTTCGCGACTACTGCCTGTCGCTGCCCCTGACCGAGGAATGTACGCCCTTCGACGAAACTACGCTGGTCTACAAGGTCGGCGGGAAGATGTATGCCTATGCCGATATGGAGAATTTCGGGCGGGTCGCCGTGAAGTGCGATCCCGACGAGGCGGTTTCCCTGCGCGAGGAGTATCCCGACGTCACGCCTGCGTGGCATTCGAGCAAAAAGCACTGGAACGACATCCGCACGACGGGCGACCTGCCCGATGCCTTTATCCGGGCGCAGATCCGCAATTCCTACCTGCTCGTGCTGCGGCAGAACGTTACGCCCAAGTCCCTGCGCGAGGAGATACTGGCCTATGTCGGGGAACACGGCCTGCCCGAATAGCCGCTGTGCCGGATCCTGCCCGGCCCTGAGATTGTCCGATCAAATAACTCGATAAACTATGAATATCCGATTTCTTTTCGCAGCGCTGGTTAGTGCGTTGGCTTTGGGTTCGTGCGGCGGAAATGCCCGAACCGAACTTTTCAATGGCAAAGACCTTGCTGGGTGGGTGTGCGTCGTCGACAGCCTGGGCGAAGTGCCTGCCGGGGAGGTATTCACCGTCCGGGACGGCAATATCCGTATCGCGGGGCAGCCATTCGGCTACATGCGTACTGTGCGGCAGTACGGCGATTACAGGCTCCACGCCGAGTGGCGCTGGATCGGCGAAGCAACGAACAGCGGCATTTTCCAGCGCGTGCAGGAGGGCGACAAGGTCTGGCCTCAAGGGATCGAATGCCAGCTCATGGCCGGGCGTGCGGGCGACCTGGTGTTGCTCGGGGGTGCAAGGGCCGACGGGATCGAACCCGTCGGCAAATTCCCTATAAAGGCGCGTATCGGCGATGCCGGTTGCGAGAAGCCTGCAGGCGAGTGGAACGAGGCCGAGATCGTTTGCCAGGGCGACCGGATGGCCGTCTATATCAACGGCGTGTTGCAGAACGAATGTTCGGGTACGAACCGTACGGGCTACATTGCGCTCCAGAGCGAAGGCGGCACCCTGGAGTTCCGTAATGTCTACCTCACCGATGTGAAATAGGGCACCCGGCACAGCGGCCCGGATACTCGGAAAGCGAAGGCCGTCCCCGCAGCAGGGGACGGCCTTCCGTCGTTTTGAGGCCGGATTGCTATGCGCGCATTTTTGCTTTCCAGCGAAGGTAGCCCGCGACTGCCAGCGCCGAGTAGAGGGCGTACAGGCCTGCCGTCAGCGGGATGCCCTTGTAGAGGTACAACCCCACCGTTACCAGGTCTACGGCCAGCCATACGAGCCATTGCTCGACGTACTTGCGCGAGAGCATCCACATCGCCACGATGCTTCCGGCCGTGGTCATCGCGTCCCAGAACGGCACGGTGCTGTTGGTGAATCCCACGAGCAGGAAGTAGATGCCCGTATGCGCTGCGGCGTAGACGGCGATCAGCCCCGCAGCTTGGCGCAGGGGCGTATGCCCGATCCGGTCGGCCGCTGCTTTCCTGCGCGGTGCGTTATGCCATACGATCCACCCGTAAAGGCCGGCCAGTACGTAGTAGGCCTGCATCGAGCAGTCGGCATACAGCCCCGCCTTGTAGTAGAGTGCACCGTGCACCAGCGGCATGATGAGCCCGACGATCCACAAGCGGATGTCGGCCCGGTATTCCAGCCACAGGTAGAGCAGCCCCAGCACGACCCCGGCGATTTGCAGTACGAGTTTCCAGTCCATCTGTTCTCAGAATTTCACCGTCACGTTGGCCAGCACGTTCAGCGGGGCCTGCGGGAAGTAGAGGGCGACGTCCGTACGCTTGCCGTCGTCCATGTAGGAATAGCCGTACCCGTTGCCGCAGTACTCCGAATCGAAGAGGTTGTAGACCATGAGCCCGAAGCGGACGCTGCGGGCGGCTTTCGTGCGGAGCGTATAGCCCAGGTTGAGGTTGGTCGTGCAATAGCTGTCGAGCGACAGGGCGTCGATTTCGTTGTTCGTGAAATACTGCTTGCCGACATACTGCGTGTGGAATACGGCCTCGAAGCCCTTGCAGTGGAAGTCGAAGAGCACCCCGGCGATTACGTCGGGCGAGTAGGAGATGGTCATGTCGCCCAGGTTCTGCCCGAAGGTAGGGCTGTCCTTGAGGGCGTCGATGTAATCCTCGATCCTGTTCTGGCTGAACGTTGCGTGCCCGCTGAGCGTGAACCAGCCCGTGGCTTTCCATTGTGCCGAAAGTTCGATGCCCCGGCGGTAGCTGTCCTCCACGTTCGTGTTCAGGGCATCGTCGCCGTCGTTGACCATGCCCGTGGCGACCAGCTGATCCTTGTATTTCATGTAGTAGAGGTTTACGCCTGCGCTGAATTTCGGTGTGTCGTACCGGTAGCCAAGTTCATAGTCGTAGAGTTTCTCGGACGAAGGATAGGAGTTGTCGCCGGAGAACATATAACGGTCGGTGAAGTCGCTGCGCGTAGGCTCCTTCTGTGCGACGGCGAACGATGCGTAGAAGTTGTGGCGGTCGGCGAGCGTGTAATGGATGCCCGCGCGCGGGTTGAAGAAATGGTATTTCTTATCTACGTCGATAGGCTGCATCGCGGAGGTGTCCCAGTTGTAGTTGTCGTTGACGCCCCATGCCTGGTAATGCACATAGCGGTATTGCATGTCGGCGAACAGGCGCAACCCCCGGGCGACTGTCCAGTTGGCGCGCACGAAGACGTTGGCGTCTTGTTTGTCGACATCGTTGTCGTACCAGCGCCCCCGGATGTCGCTTTTCTTCAGGCCGTCCACCCAGTCCAGCGTGCCCCAGTGGGGACAGGAGTAATAGCTCCACGAACCGCCGAACGTGAGGTCGAGGTTGCGTACCGAATAGGCTGCCGAGGCGTTGATGCCTCCCAGGTGGTTGCGCATGATCTTTTCGCGGATCAGGTCGGCCTGTTCGATGTCGCTCTGCAGGTTGGTGTAGCCCGCAAGCCATGCGTCGTCCTTGTACTGCTTGTAATAACCGTACCCGTATGTGTAGAACGCCGTGGCATTCATCACCCAGCGGTCATCGATGCGGTGATTGAGGATCAGTTGGTTGTTGATTTGCAGGTAGTTGTCCGTCTGGTCGTCGTAGTAGTCGACGTGCGTGCCATCGGCCAGTACGAAGGGACCGTCCGAGGTGACGTACTGCCCGCTGTCGTGGTACCGGCGTCCGTAGCGCTTCATGTCCTCCTTCGTGACGCCGTTATAGGTGAGGTAGGTCTTGGCCTTGCCGCCGAACGATACCAGTTTCAGCATCGTATTGCCGTTGTAATAGGCACCCTGGAACATGTAGGATTTAAGATCCGTGGCTCCGCGGTCGATGTAGCCGTCCGAACCGATATGGGTCAGGCGTGCATCCACGGCCCAGTGGCCGCCCATGAGGCCCGACGAAACCTGCACGGCCTGTTTGTTGGTGTTGTACGATCCGTAGGAGAGCGATGCCGAGCCGTTGAAATCGGTCGGGAGTGCCTCGGTGGTCATGTTCACCGCGCCGCCGAAGGCACCCGTGCCGTTGGTCGAGATGCCTGCGCCGCGCTGCACCTGCACCGTCCCTACCGACGAGATCAGGTCGGGCGTGTCGTACCAGTACATCGAGTGCGAGTCGGGGTTGTTCATCGAAACGCCGTTGATCGTCACGTTCAGGCGCGTGGCGTCCGTGCCGCGCAGCCGTACCGAGGTGGCGCCGATGCCGATGCCGGTTTCGTTGGTGGCGACCATCGAGGGGGTCAGCGCCAGTACCGACGGGATGTCGGATCCGAAGCTGTTGCGGGCGATCTCGTCGCGCGCGATGTCCGTGTAGGCCACGGGCGTGGCCGCGTCGGCGCGTGTGGCGGTGACTTCGATCTCCTGCAACCGATACATGCGCAGCGAGTCTTCCTGCCCGGCCTCCACGGCCTGGGCATGTGCGGCGGTGCCTATGACGGCGGCCGCAATGGGTAGTAAAAACCTTTTCATGTTTAAACTTTTTAAAGTTAAAGAACTGAAAAGGGGTATGTAATGTTGATTATGCATCCCGGTCTCGGCATTACCCGTGTCCGGTTCAATGGGTATAATCTCAGCCCGCGCACTGCGAGCACCCCTTAGAAATTCGACGGCAAAGGTAGTGATTGTCCGGGGCAATACCAAATTTATTTGTCCCGGCCCGTGCAGGCCCGAATAATTAAATGCCGAAAAGGGGGATATAAGCCGAAAATTGCCTACTTTTGCACTTTCAAATTTTTTTAACGGTCTATGAAACATATCGCATCGTTCCGTCCCCGGTTCTTCGAAGTGTTCCGGGGCTATTCGCGTCAGACGTTTTCGGCCGACCTGATGGCCGGCCTGGTCGTTGGCATCGTGGCCCTGCCGCTGGCTATCGCCTTCGGTATCGCTTCGGGCGTGTCGCCCGAAAAGGGAATCATCACGGCCGTGGTCGCGGGGTTCGTCGTCTCGCTGCTGGGCGGAAGCCGGGTACAGATCGGCGGCCCTACGGGTGCCTTCATCGTCATCGTCTACGGCGTCGTCCAGCAATACGGCGAAACGGGGCTGCTGGTTGCGACGTTCATGGCCGGCGTGCTGCTGGTCGCGATGGGGCTGTTCAAACTCGGCGCCGTCATCCGGTTCATTCCCTATCCCGTCGTGGTGGGGTTCACAGCCGGCATCGCCCTGACGATTTTCACGACGCAGATCGCAGACCTGTTCGGGATGAATTTCGGCGGGGAACCCGTGCCGGGGGATTTCATCGGCAAGTGGATGCTCTATTTCCGCCATTTCGGTTCGGTCAACTGGGCGAACCTGGCCGTGGGGATGGGCAGCATCCTGCTGATTGTCCTTACACCCAGGTTCTCGCGCCGTATCCCGGGGTCGCTGGTGGCCATCGTCGTGCTGACGGCCGGGGTTTGGGCGCTTCGAACGTATGCGGGCATGGAGGGCGTCGATACCATCGGCGACCGCTTTACGATCCGTGCCGAATTGCCTGCCGCAGCCATGCCCGCGATGGATTGGGAGGTGATGCGCAGCCTGTTCCCCGTGGCTTTGACCATTGCGCTGCTGGGGGCTATCGAATCCCTGCTTTCGGCGACGGTCGCCGACGGTGTGACCGGCGACCGCCACGATTCGAATACCGAGCTTATGGCGCAGGGTGCCGCCAACCTGCTCACTCCGCTGTTCGGCGGCATTCCGGCCACGGGTGCCATCGCCCGGACGATGACCAATATCAACAACGGCGGCCGGACGCCCGTGGCGGGCATTATCCATGCCGGGGTGCTGCTGCTGATCCTGTTGCTGATGATGCCGCTGGCGCAGTATATCCCGATGGCCTGTCTTGCGGGCGTGCTTGTGGTCGTTTCCTATAACATGAGCGGCTGGCGGACTTTCCGGGCTTTGCTGCGCACGCCCCTTTCCGACAGGGCCGTCCTGCTGGTTACCTTCTTCCTGACGGTCGTCTTCGACCTGACGGTGGCCATCGAGGTGGGGCTGCTTATCGCCTGCGTGCTGTTCCTGCGGCGTGTGATGGAGACGACCGAAATATCGGTGATCCGCAATGAAATCGACCCCTCAGCGGGTTCCGACGCCCGGCTGCACGAAGAGCCGCTGGCCATACCCTCCGGGATCGAGGTGTATGAGATCGACGGCCCCTATTTCTTCGGCATCGCTACTCGCTTCGAGGAGTTGATGATGCAGATGGGCGACCGTCCCCGGGTGCGGATCATTCGTATGCGCCGCGTGCCGTTTATCGACTCCACGGGGCTCCATAATCTGGAAACCCTGTGCCGGATGTCGCAGCGGGCGGGGAGTACCCTCGTGCTGTCGGGCGTGAACCCGGGCGTGCGCGCTACGCTGGAGAATGCCGGGATCTGCAACCTGCTTGGCGAGGAGAACATTTGCCCCGACATCCATGCGGCGCTCGAGCGCGCCCGGGCGTTGGCCGCCCAGTCCGGGACGGGGAAGTAGGGCGGAAAAAGGTAGGACGGAAAAGGAGTAAGAAACCCTGCAGGCCGCATATACGGAGCGGAATCTCCCGTGTCCGTCCGCTCGTTCACGCCGGGTTCTTGTACGAAAAATCCCTGCTACATGTAGCAGGGATTTTCGTTTTGCCGGGGCAGCCTAAAAGGTGCCGAACCGGAAGACGATCTTCTGGCAATAGAGTTCGCCGGGTCTGAGCAGCGGCGACGGGAAATCGGGATGGTTCACGGCGTCGGGGTAGTTCTGGCATTCGATCGCCACGCCGTCGTAGTCGTCGTAACGTCCGCCGGTCTTGGTTTCGGGGCATCCGCCTGCGAGCCAGTTGCCGGTGTAGACCATTACGCTGGGCTGCGACGAAAGTATCTTTACGCAGCGCCCCGAGCCTTTTTCGCGCAGTTCGCCGACCTCGCCCAGGATGTTGGGCTGCCACCCGTCGATGACAAAAGGATGGTCGTACCCCTTGAAATCGCGGATATGGTTGAACTCCGAGCCGATGCCGGGGCGGAAGGGCCTGAATTGGCGGAAGTCCTGCGGAGTGCCCGCTGCGTCGAGCAATTTCCCGGTCGGAATTTGCTTGTCGTTCATTTCGAGCACCTTCGAGCTGTTCAGGCGCAGTTCGTGGTCGAGGATCGAACCGCTTCCGTCGCCCGCGAGATTGAAATAGACGTGGTTCGTGAGGTTCACGACCGTCGTCTTGTCCGTCTTGGCGAGGTAGGTGATCTCCAGGGCATTGTCGTCGTCGAAATCGAATACGGCTTCGACGTTCAGCTCGCCGGGGTAATTCTGGTCGCCGTCCTCCGACAGGAGCGACATGACGACGCGGTTGGTCTCGACACGGCTTTCCCAAAGACGGTTGGCGAAATTCTTCGTGCCGCCGTGCAGGTGGTTGGGGCCGTTGTTGACCTCCAGCGAATATTCTTTGCCTTCGATGGTCATGCGTCCCGATGCGATGCGGTTGGCGCAGCGGCCGACGCTCTTGCCCGAGGCGGCCCCGTCGAAGAAGTAGCCTTCGGGGTGTTTGTAACCGAGCACCACGTCGGCCATGCGGCCTTCGCGGTCGGGCATCGTCACGGAGACGATCGCCGCCCCGAAATTCGAGATCTTCACTTCGGCGCCCTTGTCGTTGCGCATCGTGTAGAGGATGATCGCCTCTCCTTCGGGCGTCATGCCCCATACGTGTTGTTCGATAGTTACCATATTATTCTGCGGGTTTTAAGGTTGCCAGGATATGGTCGATGCGGCGCAGGGTCTCCTCCTTGCCGATGAACGACGTCACGTCGTACATGCCGGGGCCCTTGCCGGCGCCGACCAGGGCCAGGCGTAGCGTGTTCATCACCTGCCCCATGCCGTAGCCTTTCTGCTCGATCCAGCCGTGTACGATCCGCTCGGTATTTTCCAGCGAGAAATCGTCGATCGCGGCCAGTACGCTGCGCAGTTCGCGCAGGATTTCAGGGTTCTGCCCCTTCCAGTATTTCCTGGTCTGCTTCTCCTCGTATTCGGCTGGGGCCACGAAAAAGAACGACGTTAGATCCCACAGGTCGGTGATGAACGTGGCGCGCTCCTTCATGATGCCGGCGGCGCGGCCTGCGACCTCGTCCGCGACCTCGATGCCGTGCCCGCGCAGGATCGGCTGGTAGAGCGCGGCCAGTTCGGCGTCGCTCTTATGGTGCATGTACTGTGCATTGAACCATTTTGCCTTGTCGGGCTGGAAGCGTGCGCCCGACTTGGAAACGCGTTCCAGCGAGAAATTGTCGATCAGCTCCTGCATCGAGAAAATCTCCTGCTCGGTGCCGGGGTTCCACCCCAGCAGCGCCAGCATGTTGATAAATGCCTCGGGGAAATAGCCGTCCTCGCGGTATCCGTGCGCGGTCTCGCCCGTCGTGGGGGATTTCCAGAAGAGCGGGAATACGGGGAATCCCATCTTGTCGCCGTCGCGTTTCGAGAGCTTGCCGCCGCCCGTGGGTTTGAGCAGCAGGGGCAGGTGGGCGAACGCGGGCTGCGTCGCCGTCCATCCGAATGCTTTGTATAGCAGGTAGTGCAGTGGCAGCGAAGGAAGCCACTCCTCGCCGCGGATGACGTGCGAGACCTCCATCAGGTGGTCGTCGACGATGTTGGCGAGGTGGTAGGTGGGCAGTGCGTCGGACGATTTGTAGAGCACCTTGTCGTCGAGCGTCGAGGTGTTGACCTCCACGTGGCCGCGGATCAGGTCGTCCATTTCGACGACTTCGTTTTCAGGCATCCTGAAACGGATCACCCACTGGTCGCCGCGGTCGATACGCGCCCTGACCTCTTCGGCGGGCAGCGCCAGCGAGGTGGCCAGCTTTTCGCGCACGGTGTAATTGTAGGCGAATGCCTCGCCGCGTCCTTCGGCCTCCCTGCGCAGGGCGTCCAGCTCTTCGGCCGTGTCGAACGCATAGTACGCCCATCCGGCTTCGACCAGCTGCAGGGCGTATTTGAGGTAGATTTCACGCCGTTCGCTCTGGCGGTAGGGGGCGTGGGGGCCGCCCGCGCCTACGCCTTCGTCGATCCGGATGCCGCACCACTCGAGCGATTCGAGGATATACTCTTCGGCGCCCGGTACGAAACGCTGCGAGTCGGTGTCCTCGATGCGGAGGATCATTGTGCCGCCCATCTTGCGGGCGAATAGGTAGTTGTAAAGGGCCGTGCGGACGCCGCCGATATGCAGCGGCCCCGTGGGGCTCGGCGCAAAGCGCACTCTTACGGGTCTTGCCATGTTATTACGTGCTGTTTTTGTGTTTGTCTATTTTAACTGCACCCGATTCCGGCCGGGTTGCGGCCATGTGTCAGACGTTGAACAGGAAGTGCATGATGTCGCCGTCCTGCACGACGTATTCCTTGCCCTCGATGCCTATTTTACCGGCATCGCGGCACGCCTTCTCCGAACCCAGCGCCACATAGTCGTCGTACTTGATGACCTCGGCGCGGATGAATCCTTTTTCGAAGTCGGTGTGGATGATACCTGCCGTCTGCGGGGCTTTCATGCCGCGCACGTATGTCCAGGCCCGCGACTCGTCGGCGCCCGTGGTGAAGAACGTTTCGAGGTTCAGCAATTTGTAGGCCGATTTTATCAGGCGAGCCACGCCCGATTCCTCAAGGCCGAGGTCTTCGAGGAACATCTGCCGCTCCTCGTAGCTTTCCAGTTCGGCGATGTCGGCCTCCGTCGCTGCTGCGACGACGAGCATTTCGGCTTTTTCGCCGGCGATGGCCGCCTTCACCGCTTCGGTATAGGCATTGCCCGTCACGGCGCTTTTCTCGTCCACGTTGCAGACGTAGAGCACCGGTTTGTCGGTCAGTAGGTTGAGGTCGGCGACCAGCTTGCGGTCTTCCTTCTCCAGTTCCACCGTGCGGGCGCTGTTGCCCTGTTCGAGTGCGGCTTTGTATTGCAGGAGCAGCTCAACGGCGCGTTTGGCGTTCTTGTCGCCGCCCGAGGTGGCCTGCTTCTGCGTCTTGGCGAGGCGGTTTTCGACGGTTTCGAGGTCTTTGAGCTGCAACTCCGTGTCGATGATGCCCTTGTCGCGCACGGGGTCGATCGACCCGTCCACATGGGTGATGTTGCCGTTGTCGAAGCAGCGCAATACATGGATGATGGCGTGCGTGTTGCGGATGTTGGCCAGGAATTTGTTGCCGAGCCCTTCGCCTTTCGACGCCCCTTTCACCAGCCCGGCGATGTCCACGATCTCGATCGTGGTCGGGATCACCCGTTTGGGATTGTCGATCTCCGCCAGTTTGACAAGCCGCTGGTCGGGAACCGTGATGACGCCCACATTGGGCTCGATGGTACAGAAAGGAAAGTTCGCCGCCTGCGCCTTCGCATTGGACAGGCAGTTGAAAAGGGTCGATTTACCCACGTTGGGCAAACCTACGATGCCGCATTGTAAAGCCATTCTATTTTAGTTGTCGTTAGATTTCAATAACCCCGCAAAGATACGAAATTCTTTTCATATTGTCATCGCAGGCAGGGGCTTTCGCACGGTTCCGCCTGCGATTTTTCGCTTTGCAGGGCGTCGCCGGACGGATTGCCCGCAATGAAAAGGCAGCGGCCTGCACAGGCCGCTGCCCTTTCCTTGGCGAATATAT
>OBZN01000141.1_pt1 | contig 46953 bp, 28 predicted proteins | sample 1476951 | NCBI WGS metagenome assembly OBZN01 (sample SAMEA2580246, study PRJEB22360) | human gut metagenome | biome: human gut; feature: human-associated habitat; material: faeces | place: Denmark | collected 2008/2010
CATATCAGACCGGCGGGCGCCCCCCCGGGGTACGGGGCGCCCCCCGCCGCACCCGGACGGTACGGCTTGCGGAAGTCGAAGGAGCGGCAGGAGCACAGCAGTTCCACGGCCAGCACGCGCGCAAAGGCCGGAATCGACCGGCGCAGCTTGCGGGCGGCGGCCCAACCCATCGACACGTGATCTTCCTGCATGGCGGAGCTTGGAATCGAATCGACCGAGGCAGGCACGGCGTTACGCTTCATTTCGGAGACGATGCCGGCAGCGGTGTATTGGGCGATCATGAAACCGGAGTCCACGCCCGGGTCACCAGCCAGGAACGCCGGCAGGCCGCGGTTGCGCGCCACGTCAAGGAAGCGGTCGGTACGACGCTCGGAGATAGAGGCTACGTCGGCGGTCGGAATCGCCAGGAAATCGAGCACATAGGCCAGCGGCGCGCCATGGAAGTTGCCGTTGGACTCCACACGGCCGTCCAGCGTGACGCACGGGTTATCGATGGCGGAGGCGAGTTCCACGCCCGCCACGGAGGCCGCGTATTCCACGGTGTCGCGGGCGGCGCCGTGCACCTGCGGGGTGCAGCGCAGCGAGTAGGCGTCCTGCACACGCACGGTGGAGCCCGGGCGGCCGGCCTCAATCAGACCAGAGTCCTTGAGCATGCGGGCGATGTTCGCAGCGGAATCGCCTTGGCCGCGATGCGGGCGCAGCGCCTGCAAGTCGGCGGCGAATACGCGGTCGTTGCCGAGCATGCCTTCCACGCTCATCGCGGCGGCGACATCCGCGGTCTTGAGCAGCAGGCGCAGATCGGTGATGGCCATACACAACATGCCGAGCATGCCGTCGGGGCCGTTGACCAGCGCCAGTCCTTCCTTCTCTTTCAAATCGACGGGCGTGATGCCGGCCGCACGCAGCGCTTCGCCGCCGCCGATCTTGAGGCCGTCAGCGTTGCGGGCCTCGCCTTCACCCATCGCCACCAAAGCACAGGCTGCGAGCGGCGCCAAATCACCGGAGCATCCGAGTGAACCGTATTCGTAGACCACCGGGGTGATGCCGGCGTTCAGCATATCGGCGTAGACCTGCGCGGTTTCCGGGCGCACACCGGTGCGTCCGGTGCACAGGGTGCTCAGGCGCAGCACCAGCAGGCCGCGCACCACCTCACGCTCCACTTCCGGTCCGGCACCGGCGGCATGCGAGCGAATCAGACTTTTCTGCAGCTGCGCACGCTGTTCCTTGGGGATGGAGGTGGAGGCGAGCGCGCCGAATCCGGTGGAGATACCGTAATGCGGCACGGTGTCGTCGGCCAAATGATCGATAACCGCGCGACTCAGCGCCATCTCATGCTTCGATTCGTCCGAAATCGCCACTTTGGCACCGCCGCGCGCTACGGCGATAACGTCCTCGATGCTCAGCGCTCCAACACCTACGGTGACCGTCTGCTCTGCCATGCTCATACCTTTCTATATATGTGCCGCATTCCGCATATACGACATATGCGGCACATGCTTCGCCGGGGATCCGCGACTGCCCGCATTCGCTCACCGCACCTGCCCATCAACAGCAGGCGACGCAAACGCGACCAATCGCTCCCCGAGTAATCAAACCTTGGCCATTTCACCTCAGTCGGATGCCCGCCATAAGCCACTTCGTCCATCTTGTGTCTGAAATCTCAGACATGTAAGGTGATGGAAATATGAGCCATGCCTCGCAGCAATACGCCTTCACCGAGCCACGTACCGTCAAGCGGGCGCAGGTGAAGCCATCAGAACGGGAACATCAGACATCATCATCCGCGCCACGTGTCTCGCTGGCTCCGGCGGCCGACCGTACGCTCGACATCCTCGAGTTCATCGCGAGCAATGGTCAGACGCAAGCCGCCACGCTCGCTCGCGAACTCGGCATTCCGCGCTCCACGGTGTACCAATTGTTGGAGATTTTGGAGCGTCACGGACTGGTCACCCGCCTTGCCGAGCAGCGCGCGTACGGCATCGGACTCAAGACTTTCGAGCTGGGATCGGCCTATTCTCGCCAACATCGTGTATCGCAGGTCGCGCATCCGGTGTTGGCGCGTCTTGTTGACGAGACCGGCGAAAACGGACATCTGGCCGTGCTGCACGGCAACGAAATCATTTATGTGATTGAGGAGCGCGCCGCGCATCGCCCGCCGCTAGTGTCAGGCGTGGGCGTGCGCCTACCCAGTCACCTGACCGCCACCGGGCGGGCCATTCTGTCCGCACTCCCCCGCAATCAGGTCCGCGCGCTATATCCCAATCGTCAGGCGTTCACCGACCGCACCGGCATCGGCCCCAAATCGCCCAAGGAGCTGGAGGCAACGCTCGCCGAAACCCAACGCACCGGTTTTGCCGAGGAACACGGAGACGTGACGCCCGGCTTTGATTCATACGCCGTCGCTGTGCGCGACTACAACGACTTTCCCATCGCCGGGCTGGCTCTCACTTTCGCGAGCGGATCGCTGCGCCCCGAACAGGAGCGGTCGCTTAAGACCAAGCTGCGGCTTGCCGGCACGGAACTGTCCCGGCGTCTCGGCGCGGTCGGCAGTTTGACATGAGGATTCGCGAGATCATCGTGCTGGGCTCCTTCGCCCCGATCACGATTTTCTCAACTAAGTTCACCGATTCGCTGACCGGCAACGCCAAACTCGCCGGCTTCTCGCTGACAGTGACGGCCATCATCAGCCTGGTGGTGATGACCGCCCTGCACGCACTTCTGCCGGGAGCGTAAGGCGCGTTCTTGGTTCCCCTCAGTCAGCTTCTCCGCCTGGACGGCTCCCCTCAGAGAGGGGATCCAGAACGAGTCACGCCCGAACGATTACGTTGCGCAGATCGCCGATGCCCTCGACGTGCACGATGGTCTCGTCGCCTGGGTCGAGGTGGCCGGAGGCGTTCGGGGTGCCGGTCATGATGACGTCACCAGGCAGCAGCGTGGAGAACGACGAAATCGCGGCAATCTGCTCGGGGATGCCGTGAATCAGGTTCGCGGTGGTGCCAGACGCCATCGGCACATCCTCGCCGTTCAGCGTGAAGGAAATCTTGGCGTCCTTCCAGTCGAGGTCGTCACGCATCACAATCCACGGGCCAAGCGGGCAGGAAGTATCGAAGCCCTTGGCGCGCGTCCACGTGGGGTCGATGCCCTGCAGGTCGCGCAACGTCACGTCGTTCACGCAGGTGAAGCCGAGCACGTAATCCATCGCGTTTTCAACGGACACGTTCTTGGCGATACGGCCCATCACCACGGCCACTTCCGGCTCGAAGTTCATGTCCTTGGAGCAGGCCGGGTACACGATCGGATCGTCGGGGCCGATCACCGAGGTGGACGGCTTGGTGAAGATCACCATGTCCTCCGGCGCGTGGGCGATTTCGGAGTGGCCGGCCTCGTGCATGAACTGGGCGTGGGCCTCGTAGTTCTTGGCCAGGCCGTAGACCTTGGAGGGGATGACCGGGGAGAGCAGGCGGATGCCGTCGCCGTCGACCGGGTACCGGTTGCCGGTAGGCTTGACCTGGTCGCCGGCCAGCGGATGACCGTCAAGTTCGATGAGGTAGTCCTTGCCGTCCGTTTCGTCCTTTTGTACGAAGGCGTAGCGCGGCGAATCATTCAAAGAAAAACGTGCGAGTCTCATGCCTGTAAGCCTACTCCTTGGCAGTTCCTTCCGCAGAAGCATCCGCCCAAGGAGCAAGCAGACCGGCCTTCAATCGACCAAAACGCACGTTCGCTGGGATTGCTACTTTTCGGTCCAGGTTTTGTCATACAGCGACTGGCCGCTTTGCGTGTGCATGATGACGCGCAATGATGCCTTGCCGCTGGAGGTCTTGCACATCGAGCCCAGCAGATTCGCGGTGGATTGATAGGTGCTGTCCATAGCATCCAGTGAGGAAGCGGCGGTATCGCCTAGCGAGGCATAGCTGTCGGCGAGCACGTACTCGTACACCAAGGTGTCACCGTCGACACGGTAGTTGAAGGTGATGCCGGTGTCTGCAAACGTATCCGCTTCGGATTCAATGGAGTCCTTGAATTCCAAAGAGTCGACGAAATCCTGAATCGAATCGTACAGCCCATAATCGCCGTCGGTTAGATCGTCATGGGTTTCGCCCAACGTGTCGTCCAGCGCATCGTCAAGATTATCTTGAGCTTTGCTCTTATCGCTGCTATCACCGTTGCCCGAAGAGGACTGACTATAGAAGGAATCGGTTTTCGCCTCATCTATAGCCTTGCTGGCATACGAGGCCCCGCCGACGATCAGCGCGATGACCAGTATTACCTGTATCACCATGCCCGCCGCACTGATGATGATGCCGGCGATGGCCAAGCCCTTGCCCTTGCCGCCCTGTTTCTTAATCTGGTTGAGGCCCACGATGCTCAGGATCAGACCGAGGAGTGAGACAAGGAACGAGCAGATAAAACCGGCAATAGCCAGGCCGTTGTACTTCTGGTTCGCTTCAGGCGGCACACTGCCGTAAGAACCAGACCATCCCGGCTGGCCGTTCGGTTGGCCGCCTTGCATATACGGGTTATAGGGCGTTTGCGGAGGCACGGCCCCGCCGCCCGGATATACCGGAGCACTGACGCTGCCGTAGACCGGAGGAACCGATCCGCCTGCCGGAGCCGCCCCCGGATAGGGCGAATTGGGTGCTGCCGGTGCGGGCGCGGGCGCAGCGGCAGGAGTCACTGGTGGCAAAGCCTGCGTAGGCGGTACCGGCTGATTGACCGGCGCAAAAGGCTGGGTGGGCTGCTCGGCAGGTGTAAACGCCTGCGTAGGCTGTTCAACAGGAGTGAACGCTTGAGTGGGCTGCTCGCCCGCTGCGATTGCTTGGGTTGGAGCATTGTTGGCGGCGGTTCCCGTTTCCGCCGTCATCGCATTTAACGGCTCAGTCGGATTGGCGTCAGCTTGCTGCCACGGCACCTGGCCGTTCGGATTGACATTCGGATCAGTCATGACATGCACTCCTTCAACTGCATCGCACCCCACTTGCGAGATGCGCCCCTCGTCTTACGCGCCACATTGTGCGTTACAGACAACTGTACTCCTCGTGGCGAGCCTTAAGTACCCCAGGAAATTTGGCTTCCAAAAACACAAAAGCCTGAAACCGGCTATTGCCTCAGCAATATTCAGTCGGTTTCAGGCTCAATCGTTAATCCTCTGGCGAAACGACGATCTACTTCTTCAGCAGCGGTGCGACCTGCTCCTCGTAGGCGGTCAGGGCGGTGTCGATCACCTGGTGCATGTCATAGTACTTGTAGGTGCCCAAGCGGCCGCCGAACACGGTGTTCGGCTCGGCCGCGGCCTTGGCCTCGTACCGCGCGTACAGGGCCTTGTCCGCATCGGTGTTGATCGGATAGTACGGTTCGTCGCCACGCTCGGCAAAACGGCTGTACTCCTCCCACACCACCGTCTTGTCCGGATTCTGCCGCTCGCGACGCTCCGGGTTGAAGTTCTTGAACTCGATAGCCCTCGTGTACGGCACGTCCGCGTCCGAGAAATTCATCACCGGGCAACCGAAATGGTCGCCCTCATCGTAACGGACCTCCTTGAAGTCCACCGTGCGCCACTTCAGGTCGCCAAGCTCGTAACCGAAGTAACGGTCCACCGGACCCGTGTACACCACCGGCACGCCCGCGGCCCGCAGGGCCTTCTTGTTGTACGGCTGGGATTCGTCGAAGAAATCCACGCCCAACGAAACCGTGATGCGCGGATCGTCGATCATGCGTTCCATCCACTTGGTGTAGCCGTCCTTCGGCAGACCTTCCCACGTGTCCTTGAAGTAGCGGTTGTCGTAGTTGAAGCGCACGGGCAGGCGCTTGATGATGGCGGCCGGCAGCTCGGAGGGGTCGGTCTGCCACTGCTTGCCGGTGTAGTTCTTGATGAACGCCTCATACAGGGGGCGGCCGATGAGCTGGATGCCTTTGTCGTTCAGGTTGGCCGGATCGGTGCCGGCCAGCTCGCCCGCCTGCTGTTCAATCAGGGCCTTGGCTTCGGCCGGCGTGTAATGCGCGTGGAAGAACTGGTTGATGGTGCCCAGGTTGATGGGCAGCGGGTAGACCTCGCCGTCATGCGTGGCATACACGCGGTGCACGTAGTTCGTGAAGCTCGTGAAGCGGTTCACGTAATCCCAGACGCGCTTGTTGGAGGTGTGGAACAGGTGGGCGCCGTACTTGTGGATCTCCGCGCCGGTCTCCTCATCCATGTAGCTGTACGCGTTGCCGCCGATGTGGTCACGGATATCGATGATGCGCACGCGCGCGCCGGTGTGCTCCACCGCCTGCTGCGCCACCGTCAGACCGAACAGGCCCGCGCCAACGATAACGAGATCGGGATACTCAACAGAATCTGCCATGCTCAGGCAATCCTTCCGGTAATAAGCGTTCAAGCGCAAGGTTCGATTCGTCATTATCCTACCGATGAGACGAGCCATACCAAAATTACGAGCTCAAACTCAATGCTGGATTGTCACATATTTCATTCCACACAGATTTATGGCTCTTCAACGAACTCATCAACGATTTGATCCTCCGTCTCGCCGAGGAACACCTCTATGCCCCATACTGGTCACAACAGATACTCGATGAGCTGAGGAGAGACCTCCAATTACGCATAGGAGAAGAGCGTTCGGCGCAACGTATCAATGCGATGACTGCCGCATTCCCAAAGGCTCTAGTCACTGGTTACGAAAGCCTCATCAAAAATATGACATGCGACGAGAAAGACCGGCACGTACTTGCAGCAGCAGATTATTTACCCGCACAAACCTTGGTCACCTTCAACACGAAAGATTTTCCTGAAACTTCGACACAGCCTCTTCGCATCGAAGTAAAGAGACCCGATGATTTCTTCCTCGATGTATTGGATCTCGATCCAGGAAGAGTGGCAAGAGTTTGTCACACGGCACTGCTGAGCTATAAATGATATCCACAAACGCCTGAAGACTACGCAGACATGCTCTGGAAAAGCGGTGTACCCGAATTTGCGAATCGCCTCTACCCCATTCTCGATGCCTTGAGTCTGAATTGACTTCCACAGGTGTCTTCATCGTCAATAATCAAACATCCTCGAGCAAAAGTACCCCATTAAACGTTGCGCAGCTCGGCTAGGAAACGTGCAATACTGGATACGTCCGCATATACAAAGAGGAAGCATAAGCCTTGCCGAACAACGCCACTCCCCTCATCTCCGTGATCGTGCCGGTGTACAACGCCGAAGACTACCTGCGTTACTGCATTGATTCGATCCTGCAGCAGTCGTATACAAACCTCGAGGTGATTCTGGTGGACGACGGGGCCAAGGATTCCAGCCCGGCCATCTGCGATGAGTATGCGACGCAGGACAGCCGCGTCACCGTGATCCATCAGGAAAACGGCGGCATCGCCAAGGCCCAGAACACCGGCCTCGATGCCGCGCATGGCGAGTACATCGCGTTCTCCGACAACGACGACATCCTCAACCGCCGCAATATCGAATACCTGCTGCACGCACTGCAAAGCACCGGGGCGGATATGAGCAAGGCCCGCTGGCGCCAGTTCGGCGTCTCCCAGCTGGGCGAGGTGTCCAAAGAGGCCGAGACGGGCGCGCAGGCGCCCGGCAAAATCACCGTGTTCGAGCACCCGCTCGCCGCCTACCAGACCGTGTTCTGCAAAAGCCTGCGACTGCTCGGCAGCAAGCTCGGCCGCAACACCGAGGCCCGCTACTTCAACGAGGCGAACTGGTGCCGCCTATACAAGCGCGAGCTGTGGGACGGCCTGCGGTTCCCCGAGGGCCATTACGCGCAGGATATCCGCATGGCAGGCCCCCTGTACGCCCGCATGGGCAAAGTGGCCGACATCGATTGCGTGCTCTACTACTGGCTTCAGGAGCCCGACTCGGTGACGCACTCAAAGCGAACCGCCGCATTCTGGCATGACAACGTGCTCTCCGCAGCCGAGAACTTCCAGTTCACTCTGGAACAGGGCATCACCCCGTGCCGGAACTACTTCGGCCTGACCGCCAGCGTGCGCGATGAAGGCAAAGGCCTCAAGGCGCTCAGCTCCGAAGAACTACATGACAGCGACTGGCAGAACCATCTCGATGACGTGGCCACCATGCGCGCCCTGATCAGCAAGCTGAGCATCGGCGAACGCCTGAAATGCGCGGTACTTGCCACGATTCGCTCCTGCGAGAACGTTGTGTACGATAACCGCATCCACTCGATGAAGTAGAAAAGTCACTGAGCCCAGCAAACCCTCGCCTTCAGTGGGCTAGAGCGGGCTGCCTTCCATTCCTATTGTCAACTACGACTAGTCCCAACAGGAATACCGGCAATATCGGGAGCGCATAACGGCCTTGGATTCCCTCAAAGACCTCAAACCTACTCATAGACGCCAGGTCATTCCAGGTAAGCCCCACGAAGAGCACAAACGCTGCTATCTCAGCAGCCGCTATTACGAGACCTAAGACCAGGAATCGATGTCTTCCTGCCCATGAGGCCAGTGTCACCTGACCCGTCCAGTGCTGCTTCACCGTATAGGCCACTGCTGCCAACCAGACCAACCCCAAAACAGCCGCCATTGCGACATACCAAGTCGGCAGATAAGCAAAAGTCCCGAGGAACAGCATGGAATGCACTATTTTTGCCAATAGTGAGTATCGGATGAGACAATGCAACACTCACATTATGTGATACGTCCACCTGCGCCAACGAGCTACCGAACAGTACGCTCCACGGAAGATACAGCGCTCCTGTCAGAACCGCCGCAATCCCCACAAATTCTAGCTTGCGGCGCACGGTCATCACCGCAGAAGGTAGGAACAGCACAGCAACCGCCACAAACGCATAGGGAAGTTTTTCACACGCCAAGGCCCACGCCAGCACCCCCAAAACCGCAGTGTGCGGAAGAGAAATCAAACGTTTGCCCTCAGCAGCCGCCGCAATAGCCGCCACCATGCAAGCCGAAAGTGCCACAATCATGCCATCAATCATCAGGCTCGATGCCACAAACGCCACCGGTGGAATAACTAATAGCAACGCCATCAGCGATTTCCAACGCGGTAACAGCGCAATGGCAAAGCACCCCATAATCGCATACAGAATGCTGTTGGATATTCGTGCCGCCTGCCACTGCGCGTACGGTGGCAAATTCACCAGCATGGCGATTTTCAGGCCAATGGCTTGGGGCAAGTAATCAAGCGGAAAATACGCGTTAGAGCGATTGGTGTGTGTCCCATCCGGCACAACGATGTGATCAGCCATCACATCATCAGCACTTTGCTGCGTTTCCCGCGACGAGTCGCCCTGCGTCGCCCTACTGATTGACTCAACAATCAGAACGTTCGCGAATCCTGGAATCGTCAGCAAACGCGAATCACCCTCAATGGACTGTTGCTTGACGGTGTTGCCGTGCGCATCCTTTCCCTTTGCAACAGGATTCAACGATTGTCCTGTGGCCAATGCGTACGTGGACAACGGATGCATATCAGGATCTGGAATAGTAAGAGGGCCAACCTGGACGATGAACATACAGGCCTGCAGCGCGAACAACACCAGGAAGATAAAATATTGCACGCAGTCCCCTTCAAGACATGTGCCACATGCTTCATAACGCCCTACCTTCCGGTCATTCGGCCACAGTCTACCGCACACGCACACCGCAAGGGTCTACCAATACCTGGTCAATCCCAACATAATTCACCACAGCACATTTAGGGATGACTTTATCTTGGGCTTCTTATTATAATGCTCAAGTACGTTGTTTATAGAAATGAGCGAGCAGAGTGGACGACATCCAAAACGACCAGGAACCTTCAGCGCAAGAGTCTGGCACGGATATGGAAAAAACCGAAGTCCCAGCTGTTCCCTCAAAACAGAATGACGATCAGCAGAGCAACAAATTGCCGCTGCCTTTCGCGTTGAACTTTAGCATATTGATGGCTTCAAAGCCCATGGTCATGCTGGCCAAAGCCATATCTTTCTTGCGCACACTATTGAAGAAGCGCCCCCGCTGCCCCTACACGTTGTACGTAGTGGTCATGGTAATGGTTGACGCCGCAGCAGTGCTGTTCATCCAATGGAGCATGTACGAGGAACCCACATATGCCGATCCGGATGCAGTAGATGACACCACCAAAATGTTCAATAGCGCGGCTGGGCAGCTGACGAAATTCGTTGCCCAGATGTGGATGGAACACAACTACGTCTGGCTGCTCAACTTCCTAGTACTAGGCATGGTATACCTCGTACTGATATTTGTCTTGAACCGGTTCTGGGTGGCAACAGCGGTATTTGCCATCATCACGTCAACCTACGCTGTGGCGAATAGCATTAAGGTCGATCTGCGCAACGAACCCATCATTCCTTCTGATTTGGGATTCCTCTCCAGCGGCAACGGTGGGGAAATCACATCATTCATCCCTAAAGACAGCCAGCCACTGGTCGACGGCACCATTACCATGCTTATCTGGCTGACTATTATCTGCTTGGCATTGCAGCTTATCGATGGCCGCCGCTGCGTGATTCCATTTCACTGGTGGCGCCCATTCCGCAATACCAAGACCATCATCGGCAATTGCACACGCATCATTGCCGCGGTACTCAGCGTTACTCTGCTCTGGTCGTTCACTTGGAATCTGGGAGTCAACGGCTCATGGTCTTACAAGTGGGCAAAGAGTCTAGGCGATGATCCCCTGCTATGGAGCACGGTTGTCGACGCCACCTATAACGGCCCAACCATGGACTTTCTGCGGCTGGCACACGCAAAAACCATGGATAAGCCCAAGGATTACAACAAAGAGACCATGGAGGTTTTGGCTAAACGTTATAAGGAAAGCGCCCAAGCCACTAACGAGACACGTGCCAATAACCTCACCGACAGTACCGTAGTCATGATTCTTTCGGAATCATTCTCCGACCCAACTCGCGCGCCGGGAGTTGAACTCACTGAAGATCCGATGCCGAATATTCACGCCCTTGAAGGCACTACCACTTCAGGCCTGATGCTTTCGTCGGGCATCGGTGGAGGTACAGCCAATATCGAACATCAGGCATTAACAGGCCTTAGCCTGGCGTTGTTCGACAATTCCATGCAATCGCCTTATCAGGAGCTTGTCCCGCACCAGAAAACGCCTTATACGTTCAACCAAATATGGAATGATGCTTACGGCAAGAATGGTTCCGTGGCGTTCCACCCATACTTCAAGAACATGTATCTGCGCGATAGCAACTACAAGAAATTTGGTTTCAGCAAGTTGTATTCGCTCGATAGTAAACCTCCCATCACACATCAAGATCACATCGATAGTTCTCCCTATGTGAGCGATGCCGCCTCGTACCAGAACGTTCTTGATTCAATCAACAGCAATGATCACACCCAGTTCATTCAGCTGGTTACCATGCAGAATCATGCGCCCTACAATGATTTCTACGCGGACAACCAGTTCAAAGAAGCCGATGTTTCCCAACTCTCCGACGAAGAGAAACAGTCTATCGATAATTACGCCAAGGGCATCAGCCTCACCGATCAGGAGACTGCGGACTTTTTGAACCAGCTCAATGCAGTTGATAAGCCAGTCACCGTTATCTTCTACGGCGATCATCTGCCCGGCATCTACAGCACCGCGACCAAAGACAAGAACAATACTCTTGTCATGCATGAGACCGATTACTTTATATGGTCAAATCAGGCGTCCGCGTCTGCCGGTGTCAAACTCGACCCGCAGACCGCCGGCTATGTCTCATCGAACTCTTTCATGGCTTTGGCTGCTAAACATATGAATGCCAAGGTGTCACCTTATCTGGAAATGCTGACGCAGGTGCAAGCGCAGATTCCGGCAATCAGCCGACTGATCAGCTCCAACGATTCCTGGGGCGATGGCAGCACCGCCTATCTGGATGCTGAAGGGAACCGCGTCAAGCGTAAGGATCTCTCCAAGGAAGCCAAGCAACTACTAAATGATTACCGTCTCGTGCAATACGATATGAGTAAGGGTAAGGGCTACCTTAACGACGATGGATTCTTTGCAGTTAAGTAAGCAAGAGGGGCATCAGACGGTTGTCCAATGCCCCACGAATCGCTTACTTCTCTCGAACCCAATAGTTGCCTGATGTACGAGACAGGTTTGGATTGTAATACGGATCGTTATCTACGATTTCAGCATACTTCTTACGGAATTTCGCAGATTCCCGATCTAGTCGAGCCTTCTTTTTCTTGCTTTCAATATCGTATCCACGCGTGACGGACTCGTAGTGGTATAGCTCCACCTCATGCGCCCACACGATGTCACGTCCAAGCTGTTCGTGAATCCGAATGCACAAGTCGACATCATTATATGCAACCGCCAAAGCCTCATCAAATCCATGTACCGCACGGAAGTCATCAGCTTTCACCATGCAGCATGCTGCCGTGACGGCAGAGTAATTGACATTCTCGATGAGTCGGCCAAAGTAGCCAAAATCTCCACGGGGGAAGCCAACCTGAATATGCCCAGCAGCCCCGCCGAGGCCGAGCACGATACCTGCATGCTGAATGGTCTCAGTGGGATAGTACAGCTTTGCTCCCACGACGCCAATTCGATCCAGCTGCGCGAACGACACCATTCTGGTCATCCAAGATGGGCTGATGACTTCAGTATCGTCGTTGAGGAACAGCAAGTAACGACCGGAAGCTTTTTGAGCAGCTATATTGTTAATCCGCGAGAAGTTGAACGGAATGTCAATCTCTTCCACACGGAAACGATCACCAAGCTTCTTGGCAAAACGCTGATACAAATCCTGCATATGCGGGTTGTCGCTGCCGTTATCAGCAATGATGATCTCATAATTGGGGTAGTCCGTCTTGTCAATAATTGAGCTGACACAACGTTCGATATTGTCGTACCCGTTCTTCGTCGGGATGATTACCGACACCAGCTCGTCGCCGGAGACATCGTAATGCACGTTATAAATGCCATTCGGACCGGCGGAAACCACTTCAGCCTGAATACCGCGTCTCTCACCCGCCGACTGCAATGCGCGCAAACCAGCGTCGGATGTGTAGCTCTTGGCACCGCCGCTAGACGCGGTAGAAGTTGCCAAAGTGCGCCAATGATAGAGCACCTTCGCGATGTGTTGGATGTGATCAGGAGTGGTTTTTTCTACGAAGCGAAGCACCAGATCATAGTCCTGCGAGCCCTCATAGCCGACCCGGAAACCACCGATTTCATCTACGATGCTCTTTCGATACACACCGAAATGACTGATGTAGTTAGTACTCATCAGCAAATCGGGAGAATAGTTCGGCTTGAAATGCGGGTCGAAGCGGTTCCCCTCTTCGTCCTCTTTGTCTTCGTCACTGTAGATAAGATCCGTGTCCGGATGCTCATTGAGGGTCTTCACTACCTCAAACAGTGCCTGGGGAGCCAGTTCATCGTCATTGTCAAGCAGACCGACGAACTCTCCTGAGGCCTCTTCCAAAGCCGAATTCGTTGCTCTGGAAATGTGCCCGTTTTCAGGGCGGAACACCACTTTGATGCGAGAATCCTGCTGTGCATACCGTTCAAGCAGCGGACGCACATGCGGCTCGGACGAATGATCATCAGCCAGGCACAACTCCCAGTTGGGGTATGACTGGTTACGAACCGAATCCACACACTTTTCCAGCCACTTCGGCTCCACGTTATATACCGGCACCAGCAGTGAAATCAACGGCTGATATGCAAACAAGGAAATCTCATTGCGCACTGCCGTCTCGTCGTAGCGCTCTGTTCGACGAATGAGGTTATGGTACACGTGCTTCTGCCAACGAGGGCCCCAATACTTATCCAGCAGACGCCTCGTGGTACGACGCGGATGTCCCAGTAGTGCAACCTTGCGCAGGAAGTTCGACAATCCCGCAAGAACAGGCGACGACTGAACCGGGATGACGACTTCCTGACTATCTGTGGAGGTCCTCATACGCAGACGCAGCTTGTCGTTCGCCAATTGCTTGCGTCCACCCGGCACCGATATTTCTGCACGGAAGCCAAGAATAGAATCTGGGGGAACCGTAGTTATTGCATTCACGTCAGGACGACCGTAACGGCTCAGGCTGCGCAAACTCGCCACAGGAGATTCCGCCAAAGAGATATCAACCTGTTCACCACCGTGTATATCGGCAGCCCATCCGTTGACGAGCACAGTGGATCCATCTTGCTTAGCATCCACTTGATCAAGGTTGTATACAATGCCCCGCTGTTCCTCGGAAGCAGGCGGGAAGCATGCAGCCGCAAACGGATCAACGATCTCGCGATGCATCTTCAGATATTCTGCAACGTCATCCTTATTGATTGACAAGTGAGTACGCTTACAATCCGTGAAAACCGAATACGGCTCCCAAAGCACAGTATGACCGGACTGCTGATACATGCGAGCGCAATAGTCAATACCGCGCAGTCCCTCTGCCAGGCGCGTATTGAGTCCGCCTATTTCCACGAATTCCTTGCGACGCACCAGCATGCAATCTTCCGTGGCCGCGAACATGTCACGAGGAAGCAGATCTCTGAAGTAGTAACCGATTCCTTCATCCCAGGAACCGCGCATTTCAAAAGGCTCACCTTGCTTCAACGCCCGAAGAGTGACGCCCACATTGAGCACACGCTTCTTGGTATCAAACACCTTACCGCCCACAACGCCAACAGAAGAGGGACGCGCATAATTCACCATTTCGCGTAGCCATGTGCCATCGGTCGGCTTCATGCCGTTCAACAGCACAATCACATCTTCAGAACGACGTTTTGCCACATCATTGACGGAATCTGCTGCAGCAGCAATCACAGTGAACGACGGATAATCCGTCATCTCTCGTAGCTGCTTCACTTGCGCATCAGCCAGAGAAGAAGCAACCACCGCAACTGTCGGAGTGTAATCGGCATAGTCAATCTTATACGTACCGAGATTGTCGAGCATTCGCACGTCACCGGCTATTCCTCGACGCTCCAAGGCCGCTTCGATCGCCTTGCGACCAGCCTCATAGGCATACATCTTGCTTCGGGGGTCTCCGGCCACGGAGCTTACAAGGGTGCGCCAGTGGTACAGCATCTGCGGAATATGATGAACGTGATGTGCCTGCTCGGTGGCACGCAGCACGAAGTCATAATCCTGGCTGCCGTCGTATTCGCTGCGCAATGCGCCAACCTTGTCCAACAGCGCACGGCTCACTACGACGAAATGAGTGATGTAGTTATGACCGAGCAATAGGTTTGGCGAATAATTCGGCTTGAAGAACGGGTCAAAGCGCTTGCCCTGCTCGTTAATCTTGTCTTCATCGGAATACACGAAATCCGTATCGGGCTGGTCATTCAACGCTCGGACGACTTCAAACAACGCCTGCGGTGCCAGTTCATCGTCATTGTCCATGAAGCCGACGTAATCACCAGTAGCGAGTTCTATGGCAGAATTCGTCGCCGCCGCAATACGTCCGTTGCTGTCACGAAAGACAATCTTGATACGGGAATCGCTCGCGGCAAGCTCTTCCAGCAGCGGCTTGACGTGCGCAGAAGGCGAATGGTCATCAGCCAGGCACAATTCCCAGTTGGTGTACCACTGGTTTTGCATGGATTCAACGCATTTGCGCAGCCAGACCTCGTCCACGTTGTACACAGGTGTCACCACAGAGATGAGCGGAGTCTTGGAAAATGCGGCAATGACGGGCTCAGCTTCCTGCTGAGTCATCGTTTCATGACGCTGAATCCAGGAATCGTAAAAATCCGTCTCACCAACAACACGACGCCTTACCGCGTCTCGCAAATCCTTCATCGCCTCGCGATTGCCGAGGTGCGCGGCATAAAACATGAGCCTGTGCACGCGGGTGCTGATGTATTGCATGCGGAATCGACTCATCAAACGCTGAACATTGATGTGCCTTGTCATGGTCGTGCCAGGCGCCTGACACATCAAGTCGAAATTCTGCACTCCCTGAGGAATAACAATCGTGAAGCCTGCTTGATCGCTGGGATCCAATCCATACGTCTTTTCCAGATCAACACGAGTATTCCGCGATACCGTCATACCCGTGCCGGCTACAGCCAGTGGTAGGGCGGTCTGCCTCATCTTGTCAACCGCCCAGCCGGTCACTATAGTCCGAGACTGTTCCCCAACCTTGACGTTCTCTACTTTTTCGACTGTTACCTGATATGTACGATCATTCAACAGCGTCAGCATGCTTGTTCTGTCCTTATCATCTCAGCAGACGAATTAATCGATTGTCGCTTGCACCGTATTGTCCGGGTTCACCACTGACATCACTTCCGCGGCGGATCCCTTGATGTGGAATCTGCAGGCATTCTCTGCCAACTGCAAACGCTCAGAGTCCGTCTGCAGAGCAATACAGATGCGGAAATCGCCAAATGCGAGCACATTCTTCACCGCAAATTCGGCCGTATGCTTACCGGCTGAAATCTTATCGTCCTCGGAGCCAAACGGCATGGAAAGCACGGGAACATTGCGGCCATCAAACACATCGATGAACAGCTGGTTTGCAGGAACCGGACGATCGCATTCGAAGTCAACATTCATGGTGAAGTCCTCGCGCGTATCCAGGAATTTCTGCGTCTCGCCATCGACGGCAACGTTTACGGCATTCACGGTCACGGCATTGCGAATAGCCGCTTCCTTTTGCCGTGCCTCCACTACTTCGCGCGGGGGAAGGAACGAATCCGAGTAAGCATCGGCAATCTCGTCAGGGTCGCCGATCTTCGCAATATAGCCGTCCTGAATGAGCATTGCCCGATCGCAATACCTGCGCACATCCGGCATGGAGTGGGTGACCAGAATAACCGTCTTCTTGTTGCGCTTCGCCTCAAAGAAATAGTTCTGGCACTTCTTCTGGAAAGCTTCATCGCCCACGGCAAGCACCTCATCAAGAACGAGGATGTCGCCCTGCGATTTAATTGCCACAGAGAATGCCAGACGCACTTGCATACCGCTGGAGTAGTTCTTCAGCTTCTGTTCCATGAAGTCGCCGAGTTCGGCGAACTCCACGATGTCGTCATACATGGCATCAATCTCGTCGTTGGAGAAACCAAGCATGGCACCATTGAGATATACGTTCTCGCGGCCAGTCAGTTCAGGATTGAATCCAACACCCAACTCAATGAAGGGCACGAGTTTGCCGTCCACCTCGATTGTGCCTGTATTCGGCGTGTAAATCTGGGAAATCAGTTTCAGCAGAGTGGATTTACCAGAGCCGTTCTTACCGACAATGCCGAAAAACTCACCTTGTTTGATATCAAAGGTGATGTCTTTCAGCACTTCCTGTGTACGGTACCCGCGAATGCCACGGAGCCAATTGAACAGCATGTTCTTCAGGCTGCCAGCACGTTCAACCGGAAGTTTGAAGTTCTTGGATACGTGCTCCACCTTGAGCGCCACCGGTCGGTCAGCGTTTTTCTGTTCCATCGCTTTGTCCATCTTGTTCATTGTCACACCAACTCCGCGAAGTACTGGGATTTAACGGTGAAATACTTCAAACCACCCAAGAAGATCAGTACAGAAAGAATAATCGGCCAGCACTGCAGGAATGGGTTATCCACCCACTGCCAAATGGTCTGATTTGCAGGGCTAATCATCACATGACGCGCATCCTGAACGATTTGCGCCACCGGGTTGAGAATCAGATCGAGCCGGGCAAATATCGGACCATATTCGCCCGCCTTTGAAGTGATAAGGGAAATAGGGTAGATAATAGGCGTGGCATAGAATCCAGCCTGCATTACCACTTCCCAGATGGGGTTCAAGTCACGCAGATTGACATACACGGCACTGAGGAAGAAAGCGATTCCCAACGACAGCATATACAGCTCAAGCACCAGAGGAACCATCAGCAACCACGACCAGGTAAGACTGACGCCGTTAATCAGAGCAAATACCACCACCACAACAAAGTTGATGCCGAAGTTAATCATGGCGCTCATGGATGAGGCAATGACAATCACATACTTCGAGAAGTGAATCTTGCGCAGCAGATCACCATGCCCCACAATCGACATCATGCCGCCGGTAGTGGTTTCGTTGAAGAAATTCCACATGATGATGCCCAGCAAAAGCGCCACGGAGAAGTGAGGCACATCAGCACCGAACTTCAGGAACCGGACGAACACGAGATACATGATGGTGAACAACATCAGTGGCTTGAGCACAGACCAGATGTATCCCAAGAAGGACTGCTGGTAGCGAAGTTTGAAGTCGGTGCTAACCATCGCCTTCAGTAATAGGCGGTTCTTCCTGGTGAAGATTTCCGTGATGTTCAAAATTGCTCCTCAAATACAACAAACCCGCATATTTTATCAGCGCGGACTAACAATCTATGCGGGTTTTCAGTGAAGGTCTATCGATCCATCGGTTTGACGATGAACTTATTATCCGCCACATCCTTCAGATGCTTGCCATACGGGCTCTTGCCATACTTCACAGCGGCCTCCATCAGCTCATCACGAGTAATCCAACCGTTCTCAAAAGCGATCTCTTCGGCAACGGCGATCGGCAGGCCCTGAGCACGCTGCACGGTGCGCACGAATTCGCCTGCCTCATACAGGGAGTCCATGGTACCGGTATCCAGCCAGGCATAGCCGCGGCCAAGCGTCTGCACGTTGAGGGTGCCGTCTTCCAGATACATCTTGTTCAGATCGGTAATCTCCAGCTCGCCACGGGGGGACGGCTTGACCTGCTTGGCGAACTCGGTGACGCGTTCGTCGTAGAAGTACAGGCCGGTCACCGCATAGTTGCTGGCCGGGTGCTCCGGCTTCTCAACGATGGAGATGGCCTTCTTGTTCTCATCGAATTCGACCACGCCGTATCGCTCAGGATCGTCGACGTAGTAGCCGAACACTGTGGCACCATGTTCCACCGTGGCGGCCTTGCGCAGCGTCCTGCCCAAACCGTTGCCGTAGAAGATGTTATCACCAAGCACCAGCGCGCACGGCTCACCATCGATGAACTCCTCGCCGAGGATGAATGCCTGGGCCAGGCCATCCGGGGAAGGCTGCACCTTGTAAGAGAAGCTCACGCCATACTGGGAGCCGTCTCCCAACAAACGTTCGAAGTTCGGCAGATCCTTCGGCGTGGAGATGATCAGAATGTCACGGATGCCCGCCATCATCAGCACGCTCAACGGGTAGTAGATCATCGGCTTGTCATATACGGGAAGCAGCTGCTTCGAGGTCACCGTGGTCAGAGGGTACAGTCTCGTGCCCGAACCTCCAGCGAGAATAATGCCTTTCATGAAAAACCTGCTTTCCACAACGTTTTACTCATTATTCGTCTACAAACATATTCAGCTTAGCTAACTCTTATTCAAAATGAAAAACCGCGCAGAGAGCCTGCGCGGTTTTATCACTTGAAGTCAACTGTTATGAACAGCTATCAGCCGAGTTCCTTCTGCACGTAGGTCTTGAGGGTCTCTTCCCAGTCAGCGGGCACGTATCCGGCTTCACCGATCTTGGCAAGATCCAGTGCGGAGTTGACCGGACGCGGAGATACCGGGTTGGTCGCGTTCGCGAAGTACTCGGCGGTGCTGATGGGCTTGACTTTGCTGCCGTTGCCGTTCGTCAAGTCGAACACCTCGGCCGCGATGTCCGCCCAGGACTTCACTGCGCCGGAACCGGTCAAGTTGTAGGTGCCGTAGGGGGCGTGGCTGTCGAGCAGGTGGAAAATCGCCTCGGCCATGTCCTTAGTGAAGGTCAGGCGACCGTACTGGTCATCCACCACGGTGACCTGTTCCAGCTTGTCGGCCGGGTCGGCGACCTTGTTGGACAGCATCATCATGGTCTTCACGAAGTTGTGCCCCTCGCCGATCACCCAGCTGGAACGCAGGATGTAATGCTCGGGTGCGTTGGCCACGGCGATGTCGCCAGCGGCCTTGGTCTGGCCGTACACACCGAGCGGGGCGAACGCCTCCGTCTCCGTGTGTTCCTTGGCGGTGCCGTCGAACACATAATCCGAACTCACGTGCACGAGGGTGATGTGGTGGTCCTTGGCCACCTTGGCCAGCAGAGCCGGACCCTGGGCATTCGCCTTCCACGCGATCGGACGGCCTTCGGCGGTCTCGGCCTTGTCGACGGCCGTGTAGGCACCGGCGTTGATGATCGTGCCGTACAGGCTCCAATCGTATGCCTCGTATGCCTTCGGGTCGGAGAAGTCGAACTCGTCGATGTCCGTGTACTCGAAGCCCTCCAGACCATGCGCTTCCGCGTAGGCGCGAATCGCGTGGCCCAGCTGGCCGTTGCAGCCCGTCACCAGGGTGCGCTTGGGAGCCATGGGCTTGGCGTCCTTGAGCATCGGGTGGTGCAGATCGGCCTCGGAACGCTCGGACTCCTCCAGCGGAATCGGCCACTGGATGTTCAGTTCCGGATCCGCGAGGTTCACGAACGTGTAGGTCTTCTTCTGCTCGAGCGACCAGTGCGCGTTCACCAGATACGTGTACACCGTGCCGTCCTGCAGAGCCTGGAAGCTGTTGCCCACGCCGCGCGGCACGTAGATTGCGCGGCTCGGGTCCAGACGGGTCGTGTACACCTGGCCGAAGCTCTCGCCCGGGCGCAGGTCAACCCACGCACCGAAGATCTCGCCGGCCGCGATGCTGATGTACTTGTCCCACGGCTCCGCGTGGATGCCACGGGTGACGCCCTTGGTCGCGTTGTAGCTGATGTTGTTCTGCACCGGGCCGAAGTCCGGCAGTCCCAGACCCATCATCTTGGCGCGCTGCCAGTTTTCCTTGAACCAGCCACGGTTGTCGCCATGCACCGGCAGGTCGAACACCAGCAGGCCCGGGATGTTCGTCTTCTCGACCTTCAGTTCCTTCTCGAATTCAAATGCCATGATCGGATCACTGTCCCTGTTGCTTGTACTTGGCTTCGGTGGCGGCCTTGGCCGGCTCCCACCAGGCGCGGTTGTCCGTGTACCACTTGATGGTCTGCTCCAGGCCCTTCTGGAAGTCCGTGTGCGTCGGCTTCCAGCCGAGCTCGGTCCGCAGCTTGGTGGAGTCGATCGCATAGCGGCGGTCGTGGCCGGGACGGTCCTTCACCCAGTCGAACGCGTCAGAATCCTGGCCCATCACGGCCAGGATGTCGCGCAGCACCGTGATGTTGTTGCGTTCCCCGTTCGCGCCGATCAGATACGTCTCGCCCAAACGTCCCTTGGTCAGGATGGTCCACACGCCGGTGGAGTGGTCGTCCGTGTGGATCCAGTCACGCACGTTCTCCCCGTTGCCGTACAGCTTCGGCTTCAGCCCCTCGAGGATGTTCGTGATCTGGCGCGGGATGAACTTCTCCACGTGCTGGTACGGGCCGTAGTTGTTCGAGCAGTTGGAGATGGTGGCGCGGATGCCGAACGTGCGGTGCCAGGCGCGCACCAGCAGGTCCGAGCTGGCCTTCGTCGAGCTGTACGGGCTGGACGGATGGTACGGGGTCCGCTCCGTGAACTTGGCCGGATCGTCCAAAGCCAGGTCGCCGTACACCTCGTCCGTGCTCACGTGGTGGTAGCGCACGTCGTACTTGCGGGCCGCCTCCAAGAGGCGGAACGTGCCCTCCACGTTGGTCTTCAGGAACGGCTCCGGGTTCGCGATCGAGTTGTCGTTGTGGGATTCCGCGGCGTAGTGCACGATGGCGTCATGGCCCGGAACGATCTTGTCGAGCAACTCGGCGTCGCAGATGTTGCCGTGCACGAACTCCACACGATCGCCCAGGATCGGACGGATGTTCTCCAAGTTGCCCGCATACGTCAACGCATCCAACACCGTCACATGAACATCGGGATGATTGTTATACACGTAATGCACGAAATTCGAACCGATGAAACCACAACCACCGGTCACAATGATGTTATGGGGAGTAAACAGTTCTTCAGCCATAACCTACAGCATACCGTCAGGCATACCGAGACGGCGAGAAAAGACATTGTTACTGGTGTTGAACAATTCGATATGGGGTTCGCCCATCAATCGTTTCGCCAATGCGCTCGAACGAATACCCATTGAACTGCATCGCATCCAGTTTCTGCGGAGAAAGCACATTGCTCACACCTAGCTTGCGCAATTGCTCCGGCGTGACATGCACGGTAAACGAATCAGGCGCGACTAATGTGAACACATCGGCCGACTCCTGTTCCACGACGATCACAGAAACAAATGCATACCGATTGTAGATTTCTTCCCATTGTCCATTGGGATCAAGCTTCTTCCATGTGGCAAGATCAGGAGTGACTTCCAAAGCATTCAATGTGTGTATTCCATTTGCAACTGCAAGATTCGCCAGCTGAGAGCCGAATGCGTCATCTATTGCCCACATTCCTGGATTCTCAGATCGCAGCGACTGCACTTGTTGTATCAGCGGCTGCTTAGTCACGGGCGCACTCCCATACTGCACAGGATTCACAGACAAACCTGATACCAACAGCCCAACGGACACAATTGGCGCCACAACTGTGCGAGCAATTACGCCGTTATTCAGAACAGCGAAACTGAGCAAACCTGCTATGGCAAAACACGCCACGACCAGCAGCCGCCCAATGTACGAGAGATACATCGCATGATTAGCCCATGCCAATATCACGGCAAACACAAAAGTCACCAGTAATGACTGCTTCCAAGAAAGTCTGCCATCGATAATGGCCGCCGCACGCACCAACACTGCGATATTCGCAACGCCCAAAACCACCACGCATCGGCCGCTAGTCACAGAAGTCAGCATCATTATCTTAGAAAGCCAAAGCGGCATACCCACGCAGGCAAATACTGAGAACAACGCTATGACTGCAATAAGCCAGGCACTAAGCACATCCACTTTTTTGCGCTTTATCATGCCGAATACGGCAAGAATTATTCCGAGCGGGAATAGATCTACGAAACGTGATGCCTCAACCATATTTGTTGTTACAGAGTCAACGGCATAATCCTTGAACGGGAAAAAGAGAGTGCCCACGGATGATATCAGCGACAGAGGGGGCAGCCCTCCTCCGATGGATTGCCTTGCGCCCGGATATGCCGTGTGCAGCATGGATTGAATCGTGCCCCACGAAGTCACCACTGCAGAGCCAAGAATCACACAGAATAAGGCAATTTCGCCCACAAAAATCAGGGCGTCTTTCCTTGAAATTCGAATATGTCCCCAATGCCGTATGACAATACAAAGAATCAGCCCCGCAAGAAGATAACCCAGAGAGATTTGCCATGCGGGATACAAGGTCAGTGCAAACATCCCGGCGCATATCAGAATCACTGCGGCATATGCGGCCCTATGGCCAGACTCGGTATCGCCAAGATATCGATCAAAGCACACGATGGACACGAATATTGCGATAAGCATCTCAGGCAGTGCGTTGACTGCGAACCACCATTGCACCAACGGGGCACATGCAATGAGGATTGCACCAACGAACGCTACACCCTTGTGTTTCTCCTGCCGGCGATCATTGCTGATGCAGAGGAAGAACTCATATGCGGCCAAGAAAAGTACCACTAGGCGCGCAGACCAATAAAAAGCAAGTCCTCGGCTACTGCCGAAGAGGATATACCCCCAATGGAACGGCCTAAACAACTCGGCAAGAGCCAGCACAGGTGCATCCTTGACGATGAACATGTCCGCCGGTTTATTGCCAAACAAATCATTAAAGTAGCTATACCCGGAGTAGCTTTGCGAAAAAGCCAGAGGAGTGCCCACCACATATTCGTCGGTTCGCATTATGCGAGGGGTTCCCCATACCACGTCCGTAGACATGTCATGTCCCAGCCAGTAATTCCACATGCCTATGGATGAGCCGCTAATATTCAACAGCACGCAAGCCGCTATGACACTTGCTCCGAGTATGAAGCGATGGCGGTGCATCCACATACCCACCGGCTTCACGCCAAAAGCAATCATGACGCCAATCACCAGCAGAGACATCAATATCAGCAGGAACCGGATGCACAGCACCGGAACAGACTCCGTTGAAGCAACAGGAGCCAGCCGAAACAGACGTTCGCGAATGCTTGGATACGCCGACATAACCATGCTTGACGCCACTGCTGCGCATATGAATACCGCTATCAGGCGGATAAGAAAACCTCGGGCAGCAAGAGGTGATGGCTTAGAGTAACGCGTCCCTTGCAGTCGCTTTGTTGCCAAAATACTTCCTTAAGTGTCGTCACGGGTACTGGCCAACAAGTATAGTAACCACCATGTTCGAGAATAATCAGCCTTCCGTTGCGGTGCTTCTTCCTTGTTTTAACGAGGAGGTCACAATCGGCAAGGTGGTGCGCGACTTCAAGGCCGCGCTGCCGGATGCTACGGTCTACGTGTACGACAACAACTCCACCGACCGCACCGCCGAGATCGCCGCAGCCGAGGGCGCCATCGTTCGCCGCGAGCCCCGCCAGGGCAAGGGCAACGTGATCCGGGCCATGTTCGAGGACATCGACGCGGACGTGTACGTCATGGCCGACGGCGACGACACCTACCCGGCCGACGCGGCACCCGCCATGGTGTCCAAGGTGCTCGACGGCTACGACATGGTCATCGGCGACCGGCTCTCCTCCACCTACTTCCAAGAGAACAAGCGGCCCTTCCACAACTTCGGCAACCGTTTGGTGCGCGGCTCCATCAACGGGCTGTTCGGAGCACATGTCACCGATATCATGACCGGGTACCGCGCATTTAACTTTACCTTCGTCAAGACCTATCCCGTGCTCTCGCGAGGCTTCGAGGTTGAGACGGAGATGACCATCCACTCGCTGAACAACAACCTGCGTCTGTTCGAAATGCCCATCCAGTACCGCGACAGGCCGGAAGGTTCCGTATCCAAGCTGGACACGGTAGGCGACGGCATCAAGGTGATGAGCACCATCTTCCGCATGATTCGCGAATACAAGCCCCTCCCCTTCTTCGGCGGATTGGGCCTAATCATCGGCATCGTCGGCATTGTGCTCTGCGGCACCGTCACCTTCGAATTCGCCAAGACCGGCGTGGTCACCCACTTCCCCACGCTGATCGGCGCGGTGATGCTGGTCATCACGGGGCTCCTGCTCATCATCGCCGGCATCATCCTGGACGTCATGGCCAAGAATGACCGCAAGACCTTCGTCATTGACACCAACAAAATCGCATACAACAAGAGGCACTGACAGCGACGTACTAAAAGATGGGGCGCAACCGTGAGTCGCACCCCATCTTTTAGTGTCAGCCCAAACCGCAAAATATGAAGGTAGGTAAATCATTTACCTGGTATCTGCCATGCTTTCTTGAACGTCAACAATGACACCCCCACTCATCTTCAGCTGGTTCGACCACACACTCAATACGCGCACCAACCTCAAGCGCATAATCGGTATCCGTCCACATACGACAAGCCGATTGAATCGATATACCGTTCTCCCTCCCCTACCATTAAGCATCCTTTCGGAGTCCCTCATTATCCTTTTCCAGCCACAGGTACCACAAATCTCTCATACCTTGGATAAGCAAGGATATTTCCCCTCTGATTTGGCACGCATCAAAATGCCTTTCCAGTGGGAGGATTCGCGCATGCTGTACGGGCTACAGATGATTGACATGGCTCTTTTCATGTGTGGACGTGCGAGCGGCATCGATAGCGCCAAGAAATTAAATGACGGAGACAAAGCCGTGCTAAAAATCGTTGATGTTATTCGCCCTCCATCATAAATGTGGACACGGGTTCAAGGCTTCTCATCAGATGAAGTCATGCTCATCAAACCTACTTACGCAACATCCAACGCCGGGCATTAGTACCGTTGCTGGAATAGAGCTGAACGTTGGCACCATTAATGGTGGAACCGTTCTCCAAATCATACGTCTAGGACCCTTCCAGAACTGCCTTCAAATATCGCTCAATCACCACCAACACCTCATATATATAGTGGGACATATGTCTGATGCTTCCGATGCCTCTGATGCTGTTTCTACTCCTTCGACCGTGTTCTCACGAGTGGCGGCGAGCGCTGCGTGGAAGCGGCTGAACCGTTTGATGCCGGCCTTGGCATGTCGAAATTCACGTTCACCCCGCTTCTGCTGCTGGGATTCCTGGCTTTGATACCGTGGCATAGCGCCGTATCCGAATCTACAGCCGTACCTTCCGCAGCAGACGCTGCACGGGCTTAAGCACCACGGTATCGGCTATCACCGCGAATACCAGCGCCGCCAGCAACGTAGCGCCAAACATCAGCACACTGATACCCGCATACGACCATCCGTTCGTCGGCGTGGGCATCCTCGGGCCAATCAGCACCTTGGACAGTGGCGAGTGCACCAAATAAATCGTGTAGGAATATCCAGCCAGCCAGATAATCGCCTTACGCACCCGCGCCGACGTAATGTGCACGTCGTACCGGAAGAACAGGAACGTCGCCATTACCACCATCGCGAACGCAACCGTGACCGTGCGGCCAACCTGCATCTGCTGGCCGGCGAACAGATATGGCGTGGCGACTGTCCAGGCCAGGGCGAATGGTGCCAACGCATACACGCCGCGCCGTATACGCGCGGACGGCGGATAGTATTCCAACACGAATCCCAACAGGTAGTAGATCAGCAGTCCACGCCAAGGGAATGACTGCAGGAACGTCAACGGATATCCGACAAGATCGCATATATGCTCGGCAGCGGCCACGGCGGCGGCCAGCCCGACCAGCAACCAGGCTCCCGATCGGCCTATCGTACGCATCATCGCGGCCAGGAACGGCGTTGCCAGCACAAACCCGGCGAGCATGAACACGAACCAGTACACGGAATCGTCATACCCGGAAAACAGATCAAACAACGTTCCAGACACAGCGCCGCCAACCGAACGATGATCAATCACCAGGTAGGCAACGAATCCCATGCCACCCGCATACAGCAGATACGGCACAATCAGCGAGACGAAACGTTTGTAGTAGTAGCGCACGTACGGCGCGAGGCTACCGGGATCGGCTTGGCCCGCACCGCCGCCTGCCCGGGCATCAGAGCCAGAGCCCGGCAGACGGCCCGCTGAGTGGGTGCTCACCGGCCGGTCGGCATCGAATGTCAGGTTGAACCGGCCCGATACCATAATGAACAGCGGATTGCAGACCATGAACAGCGCGAACAGCACGGATCGCGTCACTTCCGCGCTGCCGGCGAGGGTCATCTTGACGGGCATGTAGTTGTTGATCACGTGGACGCCGATGACCAGACACATCGCCACCACGCGCAGCAGATCGTAGTTCACGTCGCGCGGCTTGCCGGCGACGCCGGAAACGGAATCGGGCATGGTCATCACATGGATCCCGCCAGGGACTTCAGATCGACCGGGCAGCTGATCTGGCTCTTCAACTTGTCCAAGGTGTCCAGGCCGGCCGAGGGATCGGAGGACGCGTCCTTATGCGCATCGTTCCTGCCGCCGTCCGCGCCGCCGTTCGCACCATCGGCACCGTTCGCACCATCGGCGCCGTTCGTATCCGCCGTGCACTCATCGGTCACATTACCGTTGGAGCCCGTCTCGACGCCATCCGCATTCACCACCGGCGTGGTTACCACGTTCAGTGGATGTGTGGCATCGCTGCTGACCCGAACGGTATAAGCAATCGTCAATTCTTTTCCGGGCTCGATCCACTGCTGGTTGAACATAATGTACTGACGGTCATACAGGCTCGCGGTGTTGGTACCCCATGAATCTATATCAGCCTGCACAGCGGTGATCTCGCCACCGTACGGAGCGGTAAGCACCACGCGGTACAACATGCCGCCGAGCACTGGATTCTCCGAGCCGCCATTAACGAAATCAGGCAACGATTCGGCCTTAGCCTTAGTCAGCGTGTTCTTCATGGTGAAGGTGACCGTGTATTCGTCACCGAGCTGATCTTCCGTAAACTGACCCAGATGCGTGTTACGCACGGCTGTCGTGATGCGCTTATCCAGCACGCCAGAATACAGGGCGTTCTGGCTGGCTGAGGCGTCGCCGCAGGTTTTTGTGACCGTGGTGGAGGTCTTCAGATACCAATCCTGCTTGCCTTGCTGCAGCTCCGAAAGATAGATGCCGGCTTCGGGCACCTGACTGTCAGCAGACAACTCGCCACTGGCCTTATCGTCGATAAGTCCGGTGGCAATCAGCGCCTCCTGCTCATCCGGATCAGCCATCCATAGCTTGAAATGACCGCTAGCGCTGGTATCTCTAATTGCCTTCAACAGCGGGGATGCGGTAGAGGCATTCGCGTTGCCAAGCACATGGTTCATAATTGCTTGAGCCGCTTCGGAAACGAAGTTGTTCTGCTGCTCGAAGTCCGGGTAATCCGTGTACAGGTCTGAAGCGAAGAACGGCACCGTGGTGGTGCTATCCAGCACTCGGCCGTCCGAAAGCTTGACCTCGCCTGTGGCTCCCAGCAATGCCTGGAGAAATACGGGATCGAGTGACAATACACCCGCTACGTTCTCGTCTTCGTTGCCTTTCTGATACAGCCACATGTATTTGTTCATCTGTGCCACACGCTGGAATTCGGGGTCGATGGTCGTGGTGGCCGGGTACTGGTCAAAAGTGCCACCAAATACCTGGCGCTCCTTCAGCACCGTATCATCCATTGGCTCCTCAGGAATGTCCCAACCAGAAGTGGTGGCGAAATCACCGATGGTAATCGTGCCCTTATCTGCCGTGATTGCGGCGATGGTGCCTACCATGCCGCCCGCCGAACGTAGCTCGGCCGGGTTCTGCACCATCACCAAATACGTGCGCTTGCCGTCCTCGCCAAGCAGTTGCGGTAGCAAGTTAATGAGGCCATCGTATTCGCCGAGCATCGAATCCACGGTCTTGAGCGCAGCCTTTTCGGTTTCGAGCACGGTGGCCACCTTGGCGACGCTCGGAGTCGGCACCTTGTTGAGCTTGGTGAGCTGCTGCGAGATATCCTTATGCGCCTGCTTGACGATATCCGGCATATCCATCAGGGCGCTGACGTCCACCGAGCCATTCTTCAGGGAGAAGCCCTGCAATCGTTTGGACAGGTTCAGCAGATCAGTGAACGGACCGTTGACCAGCGTATCCACGGAAGCCAGCATTTCGCGGGCGGCGGTGATGTCGCTTCCGAATCGCGAATGGTCGCGGAAGAAGTCCCACTGTGGGCCGTTCAGCTCCGCATTGAGATCATTGGTGGCATTGACCAGCTCTTGGGAGATGTCCGACAGACTCTTATCGCTGCCACAGCCAAGTGCCGAATTGGCCAGACTTTCGGCGGATGTCAGCACGCGCTGCGCATCCGTGGCCATTCTCGAGACGGATGCCGCGTAGAGCGTGCCCACACAGGTGACGCTGGCCAGCAACGTCAGCAGCAGTACAACCACCACTCGCGCCCATATCGGCGTACGGCTGATCAGCGAACGGCCGTTACCACCCACGTGCTGGGGAGTCTTCAGGTTTACGGGACCCGTCTGCTGATTCACAGCGCTATTCGTAGATGCGGAGCGATTGAATTTTCCGTTACCGGCATGACGTCTTCTCCTACGCCCCACAGCCTTATGGCTCGAATGCCCTGAAGTGAATCGCATACTTACCCTGCCCGAAAATCTGCTCAGCTCATACTCTTATCCAGCGGCGCGAGGCCACGCTTCCGGATGCCGGACTCCGGGCAAATCCGGAATCGCAGACATGCCGGAGCACACGTGACGCCACGCATATCTCATGCCAGTGTACCGATGCCACCGAAATAGACCGAGGATTTATCCCATACTGGGTGCAAATCCCCGCATGACCACCACATCGCTGTCAGAATGTTCTCAGACTTCATTGAGGGGTATAACAGTATTGCGCAAGAAAACGGTCACTAAACGCAACAATAGTTAAAGCCGTATTGATCTGTTCGGCTTAGGAGAACGGGAGAGGTAATTACATGTTCGTCCTCAGCAACGCCTGGCGGGCCCTGACACGTTCTAAAGGACGTACGGCCCTGACTGCGTTCATCACCTTGGCGGTCACCTTCGGCACAGTCGCCGGACTGGCCATCATTCAAGAAGATACCAACGCACACACCACCGCGTACGATCAGCAGAAGGCCACGTTGGCCATTCGCCCGACTGCGGCTACGTGGAAGAAGGTCTCCGCTACGGACTCGGCTTCCACCAAGCATTACATGACGTGGACCTCATACACCGAATACGCCACGCTCGTCCAGTCGGCCACCAACTCGTTGAACTTCACGGTTACCGAAACCGTGCCGGCCCGCGTGAGCGGTGATTTGAAGGCCCTGGACGGCGGATCGCTGGGCTCGGCCTCCGATGACGAGACCGGCGGCCAGCTCATTTGGCGAGCCTTCTGGACCAAGGATTCCGCCAAGGCCAGCGACCTCGGCACCTTCGAAATCGTGGACGGCAAGGACCTGAGCTACAACAACCAGTCCTCCAACCCGAACACCACCGGCGCACTGGTCTCTGAAGCGTTTGCCTCCGCCAACAACCTGAAGATGGGCGATACGCTCGAGGTGGCGGCCGCCTCGGACGCCAAGACCACGGCCAAACTCAAGGTGCGCGGCATCTACAAGTACACATCCGAATCCGCCGTCGCCAATCCGGTGACGGCCGCCCGCAACCGCGAGAACGCGATCTTCACCAACTATCAGACCTTCGCCAAGGCCGGACTCGACCCACAGTCCACCGACAAGACCGTCTCCGGCTGGGCAGTCCCGGATCTGGACGTGGTGTTCGACGCCGGTGATTCCGCTACATACAAGTCCTTGGTATCCACCCTCAAGAAGTCCAAGCTGCCCGCCAAGGGTTACGAGTTCTCTTCCCCCTCGCTGGAATCCTACAACGCTTCTCTGGAGCCGCTGGATACGCTATCCTCGCGCGCGAAGACCGGCACCATTGTGTTGGTTGCCGTGGGCGGCGTGCTGTTGCTCATCCTCGTGCTGTCGGGCGTGTGGGCGTCCAAGCGTGACGACGAGATCGGCATGGCACTGGTGTCCGGCGTCACTCGCGGGCGTTTGGGATGGCAGTTCATGCTGGAAGTGTTCATCGTCACCCTGCCCTTCTACGTGATTGGTCTGGTCGGAGGCGCGTTCGCCGCCAATCCGATCGGATCTGCCCTGGCATCCGGCCATGCCACCCCGGTGACATCGGGCCTGATTTGGACCATGGTCTGGTATGGACTGGGTTCAATCCTGATCCTGGCGATTCTTGCCGCCCTGCGCCTTGCGTTCTTCAGCGCGGACAAGCTGTTCGCCGCCGATGGCGACTGGGGCACCGTGAGCGAGACCAACAAGACGACCACCACAACCGACGATGCGGAGGCACAGGCATGAGCGACAGGAACAACGATCAGGAACTCGAGAAGACCACTGACGCAACGGCTGACGAAGCGACTTCTGAGACTGAGACGAACGACGCCATTGAATCCGTTCCAGCTGACTCCATGCAGTTCAGCGTGACCTTCGATGACGTTGATGACGAAGGCACTGTTGACGATGGTATTTACAGCGCACTGGCATCTGCCGAAACCGGAGAAACCGACGAGACCAGCGAGGCCGAAGCAGACGCCATCGCTTCGGCCAACGCATCCGCCGAAGTGACCGAGCGCAATGCCGCCCGCGTCAACGAAACACTCCGACTGGCCAAAACCGATCACAAAGACGCATTGGCCGAGCATGCGGAGCCTCAGGGCAAAGCGTCCGAACCCACCATGACGCTGGCCTCGCGTATCGATCGCGTGTTGGTGGGCGGCGGTTCTGACGACATTCTGCTCAAGACCTACCCGACCTTCGCCCTGAACAAGGTGACGGTCGCCGGCCCCAAGGGCAAGGTCAACATCCTCGATGGCGCGAATTTCTTCTGCTATTCCGGACACGCATACGCGCTGCTGATCAGCGACGACCCCGATTCGGGTATCACCGCCGACGCCAAGCGTCGCGCGCTGATGGGCGTGATGAGCGGTTTGACCACGCCGGCGTCTGGCACGGTGATGAACAAGAGCGCCAACATTGTTGAGCTCGAGCCCGTGGAACTGCGCGGCCACCGTCTGGGCATCGTACCGCAGCTGCACGCCGTGCAGCCGAAGCTCGACGCCGAACAAAACGTGCTGTACGCCATGAATGCGTCCAACCGCAACTTCCTGAAGCCCAAGCCGGTGATCGCCCGCGAACTGCTGGCCAAGGTCGGCTTCTCTGAGGCCACCAGCGGCGTGGCCGTCGGCACATTGCCTTTGGTGCAGCAGCGTTTGGTGGCCATCGCCCGTGCAATCAGCACCGAGGCCGAGGTGCTGATCCTCGACGAGCCGACACGAGGGCTGAACGCGGATGACGAGGTGACCGTGTTCGCCGCGCTGGCCAAGCTGGCGCACACCGGTGACCCGAAGCACTGCGTTATCGTGCTCACTGCGTCGCGCGAGATCGCCGAAGCAGCCGACACACTCTTCGAAATCTGATGTTCAGACCATAGAGCCCCCTGTGATTCGTATTGCCGAATCGCAGGGGTTTTTCAATGCTGCGGCTCATTGCCGCGCTAATCTGAGGATAAATCTGACCGTACGAGGCGAAACCTGATAATTATGACCGGATATATTCCCACACTGGAGCAGATCGACGAATTGCACCGCAAAATCGCGCCGTCCAAGGCGGCGTACGAGCTGGTGCACACGCATTGCGTGATTGTAGCGACCATCGGCTGCCAGATCGTGCGCCGGCAGAACGCGCTGTTCACGCGCCGCTGCACATTACCGAAGGACGCGGAGGTACCGCCCACCACAGGCGTCACCGGCGGCCATGTGCCGCCGCGTCTGCTCGACGAGCATTTGGTACTCATCGGCGGACTGCTGCATGACATCGGCACCTACCGCGTGTTCAAGCATGACGGCTCTGACGGCGAACCGCTCAAATTCAGCAAGAAACGCTACATTCTGCACGGTCTTAAGGGCTACGAGTATCTGCTCGACGAGGGCGTGGACGAGTCCATCGCCCAGTTCTGCCGCAACCATACCGGCGTGGGACTTACGCGCGAGGATGTGGTGCGCCAGGAGCTGCCGTTGCCACCAGCCGACTATGTGCCGATGAATCTCGAGCAGGAAGTGGTGATGTACGCCGACAAGTTCCATAGCAAGTCAGTGCCGCCGAAGTTCCTGCAGGTCGAGGCGTATACGGCCCGAGCCGAGCGATTTGGCGGAGAGAACAAACAGCGATGGCTGGATCTGGTAGCCAAGTATGGCGTGCCGGATATTCCGGCGTTGGCGGAGAAGTATGGGATGCGGATGATTTGAGGCTCTAGGGGTCTCCCCCCAAGTCAGCCTGTCGGCTGACAGCCCCCTCGTCAGAGGGGGCTTATGAAGGTATTTCAGATGGAACGGAGACGGTAGGTGCCGTTGCGGTTGGAGACGATGATCATCTGGTCGTTCTCCAGCACGTTCCAGCCTTCCTGCTTGTAGCCGGAAGAGGAGACCACCACACCGGCGGAGTCGCCGTTGTCGTCGCGCAGCTCACGGTAGCGCATCACACGGTAGTCGGCGGCCTGCTCGCCACGGCCGTACTCATCGTAGATTTCCACGATGCGCGGGCTGGTCTTCTCACGACCGGCGGCGCACAGGGCGATGAGCTGGTCCTCGGACTGAATCATGCAGTTGTAGCTGGACTTCGGGTAGGCTTGGCGCAGTTCGCGCACGGCCTGGGCCACGGCCTCGTCGAGCGAGAAGCCGAAGCCGATGTATTCCAGAATCACCGCGAAGAAGATGGCGGAGTCGGAACGGCCGCCGGTGGAGAGGAACACGCTGTGGTTCACCGGGTATGAGCGGTTGGTGACGATGTTGCGGCCATTGGCGTCCGAGATATCGCCGTTGTGGATGAAGCTCAGGCCGTTCGCATAGAACGGGTGCTGGTTCTCCATGATGAGCGGCAGATTGGAACTTGCCAAGCGCAGGTGCCAGATGGCACCGCGAGACGGTTCGTCGGCCAGCGCCTCAAACGTGCTGTCATGACGGGCCGCGATGGTCGACTTGTAGATTCGGGTGCCGGTTTCCGGGGTGGGTGCGCCACCGTCGCGCACGTGCGGTGCTTCGGCAGGATCGGAAAGCTGGGCTACACCCCAGCCATCATTGTGGATTTCAGACAGTTCACGGAAATCCTCGACATTGTCTTGCCCCAACACAGCGTTGAGACTCAGGTTGAAGCCTGCCGTCGCGTATCCCAGTAATCTGCACATGGTATTTCAACTTACCGAAACCGTGTGGCGACGTGCGGCGACCGTTATAGGCATTCTTTATAGAGCGCATCAGCGCCGCTGCAAACTGGTATGTTATCGCTTCTGTTTGGCGGAGCGCTGAGGCTTGGCGGCGGGTTTGCCGTTCTCGGCCTTGCCCTTATCGCCCTTATCGCCCTGCTCAGCGGGCGCATCGGCGGCAGCGGCCTCAGCGGTCTTCCGCGCCTCGGCCGATACGGCGGCATCGAGCTCCTGTACCAATCGCCCAAGCCCGGACGTGGTGTCCATCGGGTCAGGGACGGCGGCCGGGTCGGCCACTGCACGAGTCGGCGTGGGCGTCGGGATGGTCTTGGCCGTATCGGTGCGCTTCAGACGCGGTGGGCGGCGGGTGGAGACGAACAGCGGCTGCACCTCGACCAACGGGTTGTAAGGTGCCAGACCGAACCACTTAACCGGCGAGCCGGCCATGTGGCGGATTGCGTACTTGGCTTGCAACGACAGGGCACCGCGTGCGGAAACCTTGGATTCCGGCATCAGGGCCTTGTGAATCAGCACGTAACGGATGGTGCCGATGTCCGGATCGGCGTCGACCTTGGGGTAAATCGACTTCTGCTTAGGCAGTTCGCCGGTTTTGGACAGGTCGTGCATGATCTGGTGGATGTACGCCGGGATGGACTGCGAAACCTTGAATCCCAGACGGAAGCGCACGCGGTAGATGTAGTTCGTGCCGAAGTCCTCCACCGAGTATTCACGGGTGAACGGCTCGTCGGTGGTTTCCACGCTGACTGCCCACCAAGCACGGGCGCGCTTGGGGTGGTCGGCGAAGATGGAGAAGAAGATGTCCGTGTCGAGTCGCTTGGTTTCCGAGTCGGAGGTCAGGTACACGATGTTGTCCGCAAAATACGGGATGCGGAAATCACTGTGCAGCTTGTCGAGCGCGGGTAGGAAGTCGTTGGGCCGCATGTGACGGCGTTGCGCACGTTCGAGCTTGGTGCCCTCATTCCACGTGTACATGACGAACAGAATCGCGGCGGTCAGCAACATGGTGAACCAACCACCATGCAGGAATTTGGCCATAGACGCGATGAAGAACATAGCCTGAATCGCCAAGAACAGCACGGTGAACACGATGGCACCGACCCGCTTGCCGGAATGCCATAGGTGGACGCCGAGCAACACGGTGGTGGTGATCATCGTAATGGTCAACGCCAGTCCATATGCGGCAGAGATGTGTTCCGAATCCTTGAAGATGGCGAGTACGGCCAGCGTGGAGACGCACAGCACGCCGTTGACCACCGGAATGTACAGCTGGCCACGCGTGCGGGCCGGGTACCGCACCTGCAGATGAGGCATCCAATTGAGGCGGGTGGCTTCGGAGACCATGGTGAACGCGCCGGTAATCAGGGCCTGGGAAGCGATCACGCCGGCCGAAACAGACAGAATCACGGCCAGATAACGTACGTTCGGAGACATCATCTGGAAGAACGGGTTGAGTGACTCCGTCGCAGTGTATTGCGGGTTATCGCTATTGGCCAGCATCCACGCGCCTTGGCCGAAGTAGTTGAGCACCAGCGCAACCTTGATGAATGGCCAGGTGAAGTAGATGTTGCCGCGCCCCACGTGGCCCATGTCGGAGTACAGCGCCTCGGCACCGGTGGTCGAGAGGAACACGGTGCCCATAAGGGCGATGCCGGCAGCATTGTGCGGGCTGAACAGGAATTTGATGCCGTACACCGGGTTCAGGGCCTCAAACACAGACCAGTCGTTAGAGAGATTCGTGACGCCCACGATGGCGAGGAAGCCGAACCAGACCAGCACCATCGAGCCGAATACTTTGCCGATGCTTTCGGTGCCGCGCGACTGCACGGAGAAGAGAATCACGATGATCACGACGGTGATCATCAGGGTCAGGCTTGGGTTTTCGTCGAACAACCCTTCCAATGGCGGCAGGGTCTGCAAGCCTTCGACTGCGGAACTGATGGAAACCGCCGGGGTAAGTACCGAATCCGCGAGGAATGCCGCGCCGCCGAGCATGGCGGGAATCGCGAGCCATGCGCCGTACTTGCGAATCAACGAGTACAGTGCGAAGATGCCGCCTTCGCCATTGTTGTCGATGCGCATGGCGATGAGCACATATTTGACGGTAGTGATCAGCGTAATCGACCAGAAGACCAGCGACAGCATGCCGAGCACGGCCTCTCGGTCTACGCTGCCAAGCCCTCCCTGACCGGCAAGGAAGGTCTGCGCGGTGTACAAGGGCGAGGTGCCGATGTCGCCGTACACCACGCCGAGCGCCACGATTGCCATGCCCCAGGTGACCTTGTCTGGGCTGGATTGCAGGCGGGCCCACCATCGACCGAGGCCGCCTTTCGACCATGCGCTGGCGATTTTCTCGGCTTCTTTGGTTTCAGCTTCCCTCTGCTTGGCGAGTGCCTCGCGCTCCTCCTTGGTGAGAGTGCGGCGGGACACCTTGGGAGCGTTGGTAAAGGTGTCGGCCCTCAGCAGTGCTTCTTCTTCCTGTCGGGCCTTGGCTTTGGCGGCGCCAGACTGGGCTTTCTGGGCCTTTAAGGCTTTTTGGGCGCGTGCGGTCCTTTGGTTCGACTCAGCCATACGTTCAGTCCTCCATTGAGGTGGAGATCATCCCCCTCGCTTATGTCAGGTACATCATGGTAGACCTCGTTCACAATTCTGACAAATTTTACAAGTCAACACATCGTCTCTACACGCGCCGCGACGGCCGCACACCCGGCCCTCACAGTCCGTATACGGCGCGGGCGGTATCGCGGGTGCCGCGCGCCACATCCGCGATGGGCAAGTCGAGCGTATCGGCCATGGCCCGCAAGGTGTAGGGAATCATGTACGGCGCGTTGGTGCGGCCACGATACGGCATGGGCGTCAGATACGGCGCGTCGGTTTCGACCATCGCATGGTCCAGCCCCACAATCCGTAGCGATTCGCGGATACCGTCATTGCCTTTGTAGCTCACGGTGCCGGAGAAGCTCAGATACCAGCCATGTTCGCGCGCGATCTCGGCCATCTCACGGTCGCCGGAATACGAGTGGAATACGGTGCGTTCGGGCGCGCCGTCGGCCAGCAGGGTTTCGATGACCTCGCGATGGGAGTCGCGGTCGTGAATCTGCATGGGCAGGCCCAGTTCCTTGGCCAGGGCAATATGCGCGCGGAAAGCCTCGCGCTGCAGTTCCTTGGCACCTTCGCCGGTGCGGAAGAGGTCCATGCCGGTCTCGCCGATAGCCACCACTTGCTCGGGGTATGTGGTGGCGAGGCGATGTACTTCGGCGAGCGCGTCCTCGAAAGACGTGTCATGGTAAGGCTTGTATTTGAGGGGCAGACCATCCGGCCCCGGCACACCGCGATGCCCGTGGAGCACGGACTCATTGGGGTGTATTGCGAGCGCCGCGTGCACATTACCCGGATGATCGAGGGCCATCTGGACGGCGGTCATCAGGTGCGGCAGCTCGCAACCGCAGTCGATAATACCCCCAATGCCGACAGATTGCGCCTGCGCCAGCAATTGGTCGACGTCGTACACCGGGACTTCGGGCTGTCCCTTCTCCTGCGCCTCATGGCTCATAGCGCGCGCGAAAGGGATTACGGAGGCCACGTGAGTGTGGTTGTCGATGGTCTGGGCATCGTCCGGCAATGCTTCAGGTGCCGGGGCCCAGCTACGGTCGCGATGGTGGTGCTTGCTCATGGTTTCTCAGTGTAGGCTGTTTCTCAGTGTAGGCTACCGCCAGCAACGCTCGTAAGGCAGTCCGGTAAGACGTTCGACTACACGACGGGTATCGTCGGTCACGCCCGCCTGAACTTGCCGTTTCTTGCCACGAGCGCAACATTCCCGGGAAAGTAACGCAACCGGCAAGCGAGACGGCCGCCATCCTGCCGCCTTTTCTGCCTCATCAGCCCATTTTCTGCCTCATTTTAATAAAATATGAGGCAGAAAAACTCTCAGAACATGGAGAAAAGCGGAACACTACCGGCATATTTCACAGTGTTTATCGTTACCGATAATGTCATCACGAAACATACCTAAAGCAACATCTCGTCACTCTTCCGGCGCTCCACTGGCCACGCGAATCATCGCGTACTGGGACTCGTAGAGGCGGTAGTACGCGCCCTTGGCGGCGAGCAGCTGCGCGTGCGAGCCGTGCTCGACGATCTGGCCGTGATCGATGTAGAAGATCTCGTCCGCGTTCTCGATCGTCGACAGGCGGTGCGCGATGATGAAGCTCGTGCGCCCCTTGAGCAGATGCTGCAGGCCGGCCTGCAGCGCCTCCTCGGTGCGCGTGTCGATGTTGCTCGTCGCCTCGTCCAGGATCAGGATACGCGGGTCGGCGAGCAGCACGCGCGCGAAGGCGATGAGCTGGCGCTGGCCGGCCGACAGGGTCGATCCGCGCTCCTCCACCACCGTGTCGTACCCGTCGGGCAGTTCCATGATGAACTCGTGCGCGTGCACGGCCTTCGCCGCCGCCTCGATTTCCTCGTCGGTGGCGTCGAGCTTGCCGTAGCGGATGTTCTCGCGCACGTTGCCGGAGAAGATGAAGGTGTCCTGCAGCATCACGCCCATCTGCCGGCGCAGCGATGCGAGCGTCACGTCGCGCACGTCGTAGCCGTCGATCGTCACCGAGCCCTCGGACACGTCGTAGAAGCGCGACAGCAGGTTGATGATCGTCGTCTTGCCGGCGCCCGTCGGGCCGACCAGCGCGATTGTGCGCCCCGGTTCGACGTGGAAGTCCACGAGGTTGAGGATGTTGCGGCCGTCCTTCTCGTAGCGGAACACCACGTCGTTGAAGTCGACGCGCCCGCGGATCTGCGGCAGGTCCGCCGCGTCGGGCTTGTTGCGGATCTCCGGCGTGACGTCGAGCGTCTCGAAGATGCGCTCGAGGTACGCCGAGCAGGTGATGAGCTGGTTGTAGAAGTTGCCGATGTTGATCACCGGATTCCAGAAGTTGTTCGCGTAGCCGACGAACGCGATGAGCACGCCGGTGGTCACGTTCACGCCCCCGAAGCCCATCACACCGACGAAGTAGATGAACGAGATGGTCATCACGGAGATGGTCTGCACGCCCGGCCACATGAGGAACTGGATGTGCACGGCGTGCATCCACGCGGAACGCACCTCGCCCTGCTGTTCCTGGAAGGTCCTGAACTGGGCCTGCTCCTGTGCGAAGGTCTGCGTGGTCTTCACGCCGGCGATCGACTCGTGGATGTAGGCGTTCAGGTTGCTCTGCTTGTTGGAGAGCTTCTGGAAGGCGCGCCGCTGGAAGATCTGCAGCACGCGCACCCAGATGATGAGCACCGGGAACAGGATCAGGCTCCACAGGGCCAGCTGCCAGTCGATCACGAACATCACGATCAGCGTGATCACGAAGGTGAACACGTCGGAGATCACGTTGATCAGACCGGAGCTCAGCGTGTCCGAAAGCGTGTTCACATAGTTGACCACGCGGATCAGGATCTTGCCGTGCGGGCGCGAATCGAAGTAGCTGAAGGGCAGCGTCTGGATATGCGTGAAGATATCGCGGCGCATGTCCTTGAGCATGAGCTGGCCGACGCGCGTGATCGCCACCGTGCGGTAGCGCAGCCCGAACTCGTACAGCACGATCAGCGCGGCGAGGATCACGGCGAGGATGCCGAGCTTGCCGAGGTCCTTGTTCGGGATCGCCTCGTCGATCATGATCTTGGTCAGGTACGGCACGGCGACGACGATGCAGCTCATCGAGATGACGACGACGAGAATGCGCGCCACCTGTGCCATATACGGTTTGAGATATTTGCCGACGCGAGCGATGTCGTGGAGGTTGATGGACTCCTCCAGCTCCTCATCCTCGCGGAATGTATTGCGTTGTGCCATAAGTCCTCTTCTAAAACCCCTGTGCGACGCCGGACTGGAGTCCGAGCTGCTTGTGGTAGATGTCCCAGTAGCGGCCGTGTGCGGCCACGAGTTCGGCGTGGGTGCCGCGTTCGACGATACGTCCGTGCTCGAGCACCAGAATCAGGTCGGAATCCTTGACCGACGAGATGCGGTGGGCGATGGCGACGATGGTCTTGCCGCCGTCCATCTCCTTGAGGTGCTTCTGGATCTCCGCCTCGGTCTCCATATCGACGGCCGAGGTCGTATCGTCCATAATCAGGATCGACGGATTGTCCGCGAGCGCGCGGGCCAGCGACAGGCGCTGCTTCTGCCCGCCGGACAGGCCCACGCCGCGTTCGCCCACGACGGTGTCATAACCCTGTGGCATCGACCTGATGAAATTGTCCGCGCCGGCGATCTGGGCCATTTTCTGGATATATCGGTCGTCGCTATCACCGCTGGCACCAAAACCGATGTTGCCGCCGATGGTGTCGGAGAACAGGAAGGTATCCTGCGCCACGATGCACACCTGCGAGCGCAAGGTGGCCAGCGGCCAGTCGCGTGCGTCGATGCCGTCGATAAGCACATGGCCAACGGTCGGGTCGTAGAAACGGGAGATGAGGCTGACGAGCGTGGACTTGCCCGCGCCGGTTTCGCCGAGGATGCCGAGCTTGGAGCCGGCGGGCACGGTGAAGTCGAGGTCCTTGAGGATCGGGGTCTCCGGGTCGTCCGGGAAGGCGAAGCTGACGTGGTCGAAGCGGATGTCGCCCTTGATGTGCAGCGGGCAGGACTTGCGTTCGGTGGACTGCTGGGCACCGGATGTTCCGGAAGCCACGGGCGCTCCGGTAGCCCCGGTAGCCTCATCATCGTGCTTGACTTGCTCGACGATCGTGACCGCCTGCTTGACGGCTTCGACCGCGTCGGGCTTCTCCACGATGCGCGGCTGTTCGGTGAGCAGCTTGCGGATTTTGATGCAGCTGGCGTTGAATCGCTGCCAGTCGTTGATCAGCCAGCCGGACTGGCGCACCGGGCCGTCGATCATCCACAGGAAGGAGTTGAAACTCACCAGATTGCCGAGGGTCATGTAGCCCTTGATGACCAGAAAGCCGCCGAGGCCGAGGGTGATGAGCTGCAGCGAGAAGCCGAGGCCGTCCAGCCACGGCATGTACTTGCGCGAGTTGTAGGCCAAGGCCATGTTGCACTGCATGTAATCGTCGTTGTGCTCGTCGAACTTTTCGGTCTCGTACGGTTCGCGCACGAATGCCTTGACCACACGGTTGCCCTCGATGTTCTCTTCGACCATGGAGTTGAGGGAGGCCAGCGAGTTGCGGATGGCGAAGAACAGCGGGTGGGCGTGCGTGGACAGGCCGCGCGTGAGCACAAAAATGAACGGCGTGACGCAGGCCAGGACGAGCGCGAGTCGCCAATCGATGGCGAACATCACGCACAGGGCGCCCACGAACATGACCACGCAGTCGGCAATCTGATAGCTCACCCAACTCAGGCAGTGGCGGATCGCGTCGGTGTCGGAGGTCAGGCGGCTCATGATGTCGCCGGTGCGTGTGTGGTTGAAATACGTGAAGTCGAGCTCGTGCAGCTTCTCGTATTCGTCGGAGACGAGGCGGTAGACCGAGTTCTGGCCGAAACGCTCCATCCACATCTGGTAGCCGTATCGCGCGCCCACGCGGATGATGGTCATGAGGATCATCAGTCCACACAGACGTGGCAGTTCGTCGGCATGTCCGCCGACGATGACGCGGTCCACGATGATACCGGACAGAATCGGAATGGTCAGGGCCATCGTGTTATTTGCGATGAACAGTAGAAGCGCGCCTACCACGCGGGGCAGGTCTGGTTTGCAGTATGGCAGCACCCATTTGAGATTGCTTGCGCTGGTATTGATTCCCGGATCGACGTACATGTGAGGAGATCACCGTTTCTTGGGGATTGTTTGCTTGTGGTATGGTGCGGCATGCTCCTGCGCCGCACGCGGCAATCGCTGCCGCCGCGATTCACGATCAGCCGTGCTTCGCACTGCGCCTGTCATTGGCCGCATGACCGAAGCTCTCCTTCATCGGTCGAAGCACGTTCGACTTTCGCAAACGCGTACTAGTCTAGGCGACCTGCGTCTAATCGCAACGGCCCGCAACTCTGCGTGTTCCCCGCATTAGCAACGATACGCGGCTCTCTAAGCGCAACATTCCCCGGAATGCGTCGCTGCACACCTCCGAACAGGTCCAATTCGCAACGCATTCCCGGGAAAGTGGCGCATGTCATATCACGCTCAAACAACCCAGCATAGTGAGTGGTTCATTCACGTTTTACGTATTGTGCGACGGAATCGGCATCTCCCGCAACACGTGAGATATGCAAAAGTGCCGCACGCTGAATGGTGATCAGCGTGCGGCACTGCGCGAAACGCGTGAAATCCGCAGAACGCACGAAACTCACGAAACAGATAAAACGTACAAAACGCAAGCAAGGCGAAGCAACGAACAGACAGAGACAGACAGACTACAGGTCAGAACGCCAGCGAACGCACGTAGGAACCAACTTGCGGGCGGAACAGCTACCGGGGATTGTTCGTTTGCGATGTTCGCATTCATGGCAGGTTTCTCCATACGATTCGGGCGGTCGGTTCAGGAGGTTGGTTGGCGGAGGCAGGTTCGGTTTCAGCGTCGGTCCAGGGCCACCCAGAGCACGCCGTGCGGCGGAATCGTGCCGGTGATGACGCGGTCGGCACCCACGCCTTCAAGACGCACGTCGGCGGGCTCGCCCGGCGCGTCGGCATACAGATCGGCGAGTGTCCAATCGTCATTGCGGGCGTCAAGCCCCACGATGGATTGGAGCTGGATGTTGCGGCCGATCTCGTATGTGTCGCTGCCGGTCCAGAACAGCGCGGCGTAATGGCCGCCGTGATGCGCGGAACGTGTGCCATCAGCCCAATCGGCTGCGTCGGCGGACCAGACGATGAACTCGCCACGGTAGGTGCTCTCATCCCACCATTTGCCAAAAATCCGTTCGCGCACGGTCTCGCGGTTATTGGTGGAGCCGGCAAGCACCTCACGCAACGCGGGATTCTGCAGCAGCGCGATGGCGTCGCTGTTGCTGGTGGGCAGATCGCCGCCGACCATAAGCGGGCTACGCCCCATGCACCATAGGGCCAGCAGTGTCTTCTGCTCGTCCAGCGTAAGGCGGGATTGGCGGTCGTCGCCGCGTTCGGCGCGCAGGCCTATGTGCCCGAACGGCACCATGTCGGCGTCGGCCCAGTGGCCGGTGGTCTGGAATGGCGCCCAGCGGGCCAAGCGGGCGAACTGCTGGTAGATGTCTTCCCAACGGTCCCACAGATCGTCGGAAATACGCCACATTTGGGCGTTCTCGCGCAGGAAGTCGACGTAGCTCGTCGCCACCCAGCCGCCGGGCGAGAGAGACAGGTCAATCGAACGGCCGTATTTGGCTTCGGCTTTGGCGATGGCGCGATGATAGGCGGCGATTTCGTCGGAGTGGAACGGGGTCTGCATGTCGTCGACCTTGAGGAAGTCGAGGCCCCAGGAGGCGAACAGATCGAGCTGCGCGTCATACCAGGCCTGCGCGCCCGGGTGGGATTGGTTCAGGCCATAGTTGTCCGGATTCCACTTGCACACGTGGTCGAGGTCGGCCACGTCCTTGGCGGTGTAGTTGGTGCCGTATACGGGCAGGTTCTTGTCCACGGCGATACGCGGGATGCCGCGCATCATGTGCACGCCAAGCTTCAAGCCCAGTTCGTGGACGGCGGCGGCGAGCGGGCCGAATCCCTTGCCGCCGGCAGCACTCGGGAAACGCACCGGGTCAGGCAGCTGACGGCCGTATTCGTCGAGAATCAGCGGCGCGTTGTCGTTGTAACCATGTGCGCGGGCGGTCGGGTCGTACCAGTCGATGTCGATGACCAGCGTATCCCAGCCGGCGCTTTTCAGGTGTTCAGCCATGAACCGCGCGTTGGCCAGCAGCTCGTCTTCGGTGAGGGTCGTGCCATAGGAATCCCAGCTGTTCCAGCCCATCGGCGGACGCCATGCCTGAGGAAGGCTCTGCGGAAGATCCGTCATCGTATCCTGCTTTCGTTGATATTCGCATAAGTTGCCATACGGCGGTACGCCAGCCGCAAACCAATCGGCATCGCGCACGTACGGATAGATGAAGAGTGACGCCACTCCCCCGGAGAGTCCCATCCCAACGTACGATGAACTTCATGGCCTCTTGGCACACCGACGTATGTACCGTTACATATTCTTCCACCGGAACGATATCAAGCAAGCGCATGTTACGCTCGGCGCGTCATCGCCCAAGCGCAGCATTTTCAGCGATTCCGGCACACAGCCACCATTTGCCAAAACACGATGTTGTGAATACCGTTACAACCATTGGAAGCATTACGGGCATGATCCAATGCCCATCACAGGCGAAACATGAGGTGACGTTATGCCGAGCGGCAAACCAACATTGCGCGACGTAGCGAAGGCCGCCGGGGTCTCCCCCATGACCGCCTCGAATGCGCTGCACGGCAAGCCGGGTGTTAAGGATTCCACTCGCGCCAAGGTGCTGGCGGTGGCCGAAAAGCTTGATTACCGCATCAATCTGACGGCCAGCATGCTGAAGTCCGGCCGCAGCAACATCATCCACATCATCGTCAACGAATTCGATTCGCCGTTCTACTCCAAACTCGTCGAATCGCTCGTCACCGAAACCACCGAGCGCGGGCTGACGCCGTTCGTGGAGCAAACCCGGTACTCTCCGGATGCCGCCAAACACGCGCTGGCCAACAACCCGTTCTCCGGGCAGTTGTTCGACGGCGAGATTATCCACGCTTCGGGCCTGAATGCCGGTGTGCCGCTTTCCGCGATCAACCACGGCCGACCGCTGGTTCTGATTGACGCCTGCGAGGAAACGCCCACGTTCGATACAGTGAATTTCCCGAACGAGGACGGCGCGCGGGCGGCAGTGCAGCATCTCATCGAATGCGGATGCCACCGCATCGCCATCGTCGGCGACGGATATTCGCCACGAACCGAACTGGCGCACGTGGAAAGTTCCAGCGGTTTGCGCCTGCGCGGGGCCAGCGGCGCGTTACTCGATGCCGGGCTGCCGTATGACGAATCGACGAACTTCATTGGTTACGGTAGCGTCAGCGGCATCGAAGCCGGTCATGCCATCGCCGAGGCGATGCTCGCGGTTCGCGCACAATCGGCTGATGACACTGCTGAGTCCTGTTCCTCGGACGCCACGCAAGCAGAGGGAAGCACCCCGGCCATCGATGGCATCTTCTGCATTAACGACTATGCCGCATTCGGAGTAATCCGAGGCCTTGCCGACTACGGCATCCGCGTGCCCGACGATGTGAGAGTCATCGGCTTCGACGGCGCCACGGCCGGCTCGTACACCACACCGACGCTGAGCACCGTCCAAGTGGATCTCGATCAGCTCGCCCAATTCGCGCTTGATATGATCACCCGCCGCGTGGAGCAGCGCGACCAGGGCGACGGCAGGTCCGACGAATCCGCTGGCATGCCGGCCACGCGCGCCACCATTGGATACACACTGGTTCCGCGCGAGTCCACTGTCGGTTCGGCAAACAGGTAACGCTGAAACGCCGAAATAGGGCGGCGATTCCCGACTGCCGCGCCCACTGCCCAAGTGCCGTGCGGCGTGACGTGCGAGGTTTCGGCATGCATCAAACCGTTCCCAGCGCTCCCATGTGGCGGTGGCGCCCATGCGCACTTTTCCTAGGGTTAGGACCATGACCTTCCCTAATCACACGGTGTTGTAGAGGCGGGCGGGGAAAGCGTCGCGGTATTGGCCGGGGGTCAGGCCAGTGCGGCGCTTGAAGACGCGCATGAAGTACTTGGGATCGGCGTAGCCCACTTCTCGCGCAATATCCGCCACGCTGGAAGCGGTAGAACTCAGCAGTTCGCGCGCACGGTCGATGCGATATTCGATGATCTGCTCGGCCACACCCACGCCGAACACGCGCCGGTACATCGCGGTCAGATAGCTGGGTGAATAGTGGAAGCGCGCGGCCACTTTGGCCACGGTGATGTCGTCGAAGGCATTGGCCATAATCCACGAGCGGATGGCCAGCATCGGCGCCAGGCCGGACGAATCGCCAGCGGCACCGGCCGAATCGACATGCATGGCCCATTCCTGTTGCTGCCAGACGCGGTCGGCACTGGTGATGGGCTTGCCGTCGCCCCGGTAGCCGGCGAGCGTACGATGGGTGGCGAAGTCCGCCTTCAGCCGCTCCTGCGCGCTGACCTCCAGCAGCAGGCCGGTGGCGAAGTAATCGCAGTAAGCGTTGGAATACGGGCCGAATCGCGCATAGATGTCGATGAGCTGCCCACACATCACCGCCAGCCGGTCGGGGTCGGGCAGGGTGCGTTCATCGGGCAGCAACAGGCAATGGTCGTCCTGCGGCAGACCCGCGTCATCGGGGAGCATGCGCGCATCCGGCAATTTGAAATGCATCCAGTAGAAGTCCACGTCAGACGTGATGATGTCGGCGCCCGCATGCTCCACATTCGGCGGCAAGAGTGCGATTTGGCCGGCCTCGATATGCAGGGTCTGCTCCCCCACCCGCATCGGCAGGACGCCCCGACGCACGAACATCAGCTCGAAGGTGTCGATGGTGCGCCGCAGATGGCGCCAGCCCGGTCCGGACACAAACTGCCCGACCGAGTAAAAGTCCACCGGCCCTTCGAGCCGACATGTCGTGATGCCCATGGCTACCAGAGTAGCCGAGAGCAAATATCAGCCGCGCAGCCAGACGGTCATTTCGTTTTCGCCGCGGTTGGCCCAGGCGAAGTACGGGATGAGCGTGGCGGTGGCGGGCTCGCGCTTGACCGGCGCGTACACGGCGTAGAGCGGCGCGAACGCCGGAACCTCGGCCGCGCCCTCACCCGCGGCGGCCACAGCAGCCGGCAACGGCTCCCGCCCAGCCCGGCCCCCCAACCTCACCCCCGATGCCGGT
>OBZN01000149.1_pt1 | contig 44084 bp, 37 predicted proteins | sample 1476951 | NCBI WGS metagenome assembly OBZN01 (sample SAMEA2580246, study PRJEB22360) | human gut metagenome | biome: human gut; feature: human-associated habitat; material: faeces | place: Denmark | collected 2008/2010
GGCGCCGACTTAAGTGCGGGGGCCCATGCCTGGGGCCCCCTGCCACAGCGGCTGTTCCATAACCGCGGAGACGCCGGAGCCGTCGGTGGATGCTGCGGGTTCGCTCGGCGGAATGAACGGGGTGAAGTTTTCGGCCTTGATGTAGAAGAAGCCGACGACCACGATGAACACGACGATGGCGATCTTCAAAATGGTGAGCGCGCCGTCCACGCGGGCGCCGATCTTGGTACCCATCACCAGCAGCGCGGTGAAGAAGGCGACGATGATGACCGGAGCCAGGTCGAAGTTGAACGAGCCGATGGCGATGTTGGTGTTGATGTTCCAGCCGATCAGCTCGAAGAACTGGTTGAGGTACACGCCCCAGTATTTGGAGACGACCGAACCGGCCATGAGCATTTCGAGGATCAGATCCCAGCCAATCACCCATGCCACGATCTCGCCGACGGTGGTGTAGGTGAAGGTGTAGGCGGAACCCGCCACTGGAATCATGGAGGCGAATTCGGCGTAGCACATCACGGCGGCGCCGCACACGACGCCTGCGATTAGGAAGCTCAGCACCACCGCCGGACCGGCATGGAAGGCAGCCGCCTGCGCGCCGATGGAGAAGATGCCTGCGCCCACGGCAACGGCCACACCCATGATGGCAAGATCCCACCAGGTCAGATCGCGTTTGAGCGCATGGCCGGACTCACCTGTTTCAGCCAGCGTCTGTTCGACGGATTTCTTGCGAAATACGTTCATGTCTCGTCCTTCTCTTCTTTCCGCCCGCGCGGTTTCACGCTCCACCTTCTAGAGCACAAGGCGCAAGTATAAGTCGTTTTCGTCACATTGACGGCGTGCGTGACGCTATTTAAGATTCATACCGATGACGACCGGCTCGGGCACCAGTCGGATGCCGAACGCGGCCTCGACGCCGTCCTGCACGGTTTTGGCGAGGCGGGCGATATCATCGGCTGATGCTCCCCCACGATTGGTCAACGCCAACGTATGCAGCGTGGACAGGCCAGCCGGAGCGTTTTCGTTGATTTTGAACCCCTTATGGAAGCCGGCATGGTCGATGAGCCAGGCCGCGGAAGTCTTGACGCCCTGCCCGCCGCCCGGCAATGCCGCGTCGAAGCGCGGCGCGTCTTCGGGAAGCGTCTCGGCCTGCTGTGGCGTGAGAATCGGGTTCATGAAGAAGCTGCCGCAGCTATGGCGGTTGAAGTCCGGACCGTCATCGCCGTTCTGCTTGGATTGCGATTCAAGAGCGACATCGACCAGATTCGTCTTCTTGGTGCCCTGCATGGCCGGCGACGCATAGCGATGCGCGTCTTCCAGCATGCCTTTAGCCGCACGCACCTTCAGCACCGCGTTGCGGATGTCCGCGGTGTTCATGCGATCGCCCACGGCGACGTCCAGCGCCTTGGCGAGCTGCCCGTAACCGACCACGCCCGTATCGCTGTGCCGCAACGCGAACGTGACGGACAGCACCACGTATCGCGGCGTCGGGAAAAATTCCGCGGCCGGAGTCGCCGGAGCGCTGTACATGCTGGCTTTCAGCGCGCTCATGCGGTAGCCGAAGGCGAGCTGATCGTTGCGCAACGCCTTTACCGCACGTTCCTTGCGGTCCCAAACCTCGACGCTGTCGACGCTGGTGGCGACCTCCTGACCGTACGCGCCGATGTTCTGCACGACCGACGCGCCGACGGTGCCGGGAATGCCGGACAAGCCTTCGACGCCTTCCAGTCCAAGTCGGACGCAGTAATCGACGAAATCATCCCAGTTGCAGCCGGCTTCGGCGTTCACGTGGACGACACGCCCATCATCCTCGACCGGAGCCACCTCATCCAACACGCCGATGGAACGTCTCGCATCGCGGACCACCACGCCTTCGAACGGCGTGTCGGATACGAGCATGTTGGATCCGCCGCCGATCACGCACAATGGCAGTCCTTGGGAATCGGCTTCCTCAACGGCCTCGATGACGCCGACGCGCGTGGTCGGCTCCAGGAAAGTGGCGATAGGACCGCCCACGCCGATGGTGGTGAGATCTGCAAAACTAGTCATAACGCTCCAGAGTAACAAAAAACCCGACCAAATTGGTCGGGTTTCGAAAGCTTGATTCCGCTCAGCGGGTCTCGCGATGCACGGTCTGCTTGCCGCAGCGGGAGCAGAACTTCTTGAGCTCAAGACGATCCGGCGTGTTACGGCGGTTCTTCGTCGTGATGTAGTTACGCTCCTTGCACTCGGTGCATGCCAGCGTGATGCCCGGACGAATGTCGGCGCTCTTGCTTGCCATTTAGTTCACCTCTTGTGGTTCGTTGCTATACCGACATTCCGTCGGCCTTTGTAGCGAGAAAGAGACTCGAACTCTTGACCTTACGATTATGAGTCGTACGCTCTAGCCAGCTGAGCTATCCCGCCATGAGAGCCTCGAGTGAGAATCGGACTCACGACCTCTTCCTTACCAAGGAAGTGCTCTACCACTGAGCTATCGAGGCGTGGCGGATAGTGGATTCGAACCACTGAAGCACGAGGCGACTGATTTACAGTCAGTTCCCTTTGACCGCTTGGGAAATCCGCCGTGCTGCCTGTTTGGTTGAACCCCAACCGGCAACCCGTTTAGTATGCCACAGACCGGCCGACTTATGCAAATACGGCGTGTCGCGACAGCCAAAAACGGCCCAAATCGTTGAAATTCCAACGTTTTACGCAAATCGGCGCCGAACAACGCAGAAACCCCGCCTCCCGAGCCTTGCGAACCGCAATATACGGGAAACGGGGTTTCGACAGCTACGCGCTAGTCTCAGCCGAGGATGGCCAGGATGTCACGAGCGGAGACGATAAGGTAATCCTCGCCCTGGTAGTGCACCTCGGTGCCGCCGTACTTGGAGTACAGCACCTTGTCGCCGACCTTGACGTCGACCGGGATACGCTCGCCGGCGTCGTTACGACGGCCCGGGCCGACAGCCAGGACTTCGCCCTGCTGCGGCTTCTCCTTGGCGTTGTCCGGAATGAACAGACCGGAAGCGGTCTGGGTCTCGGCTTCCGCCTGCTTGACGATGATCTTGTCTTCCAACGGTGTGAGTGAGATCGACACTGTGGACCTCCTCTTTCTAAAGAGAAATCGATACTTACCGCGCCGGGACCCGCTAGCAAGAGGCTGACGATCACTTACGGCGTCGTCCTTTCGCGCTGTGACTTATCCTAGCGCGATTATTAGCACTCTGCCAACTCGAGTGCTAACGCTCTGAGAGAAATTATCAAAAAAAGCCTGAAACCATGCGGTTCCAGGCTTTGTAAAAAACGGTTCAAGCGTTTCGTCAGGCGCTACGACGGGCCAGAATGGCCTCCAGGCCGGTGCCCAGAGAGTCCGAAGTCACATCCGGAGCCTCCACATCGGCACGCACTTCGGCATCGTGGAATCCCGGAACGTCGACCTCTCTGAGGTGCACGCCCTCATCCACGCGGGCGGCGGCCTCATCGGCATCCATGCTGCCCATTGCGTCGCTTGGCGGAATCAACGGCTCAGCCTCGTCGGAAGGCGTTTCGACGGGCACGGCCTTGGCCACTTGTTTGGTGGACTTGATCTCCATGCTTTCCGGAGCATCCACCTCAACGTCGGCACCGTCGCGAGGCGCACCCAACGAGAAGGAAATCAAGTCCTGCGTGGACTTGACGGCAACGGTTTTGGCTTCTTCGGCCATATTGTCTCGCTCATCGTGGATGGACAGTCCCACTTCCTTGACGTCAGCGGGAGCGGCATCCGCACGTTCGGTTGTCTGGTCGACGGCCTTCTCGGCAGTCTGCGTCTCTTCCTTGGAAGACATCTCTTCCTTGCGCCGTTTCACCGCGGCGTCCCGATCGGCCTTGCCGCGGGCGATCGCCTGGCGAATCTCCCCCTCGGAAACGACATCGGTCTTCAACTGCTCGTCGGCGACCTTGCGGGCCTCGGCCAGCTCCTGCGCGCGCAGTCTGGCACGTTCCGCCTGCTCCGCCTGCGCACGTTTGCGTTCGGCGGCGGCACGCTTCTTCATTTTGGTGTGGTATCTGGCGACCTTCCGCTCCCACGCCACGGCCTGCTTGGACGCACGCACACCCAATGCGAGCACCGCGGCCAGCAACGCGGCCGGAATGAGCGCGAACAGCGGACTGAAGTGCAGTGCGAACGCACAGACCAGCACAACGACCGTGATTGTCAGCAATGAGACGGCGATGGCGCGCCTCCTGCGGACCGCGGCGTGACGAAGGGCGCGAATTTCCGCGATCCGTTCTTCGGATGTTGCGCCTTTGTGCGCCTCTGTGGACTGCATCAGTACCCCTTTCGCTGCCGTGACGGTCTCATCGGAAAATCGCGTTCCGCTGTCGGCATCCACCAGATGCAACGACGGTGAAAAGCGGTCCTCGCGATGTTCGATCACCCTCTTCATGCCTTTAATCGTCCGTCTGGGCAACCAAATGAGCATCAGGATGACAACGATCGCAAGCACGACCACCGTGCTTAACGATTCATAACCCATATGTCATAAGAATAGGTGACATTCCGACATTCGAGGCGAGCCCTCACCGGCGTGTCGAATCAGGAGGGTGAATTCCCTGTCATCAGACGCGCGGTGAAACCGTTTGGCGCGTCCTCGGCCATCAATACGTAGCTTTCATGATCGCGCCATTGGCCGTTGACGTACATATACGCGCGCCGCACCCCCTCCAACGTTGCTCCGACCTTGCGCGCGACGGCACGGGACCGCTTGTTTTCCGGCAAAATGTCGATTTCCATGCGATGCAGTCGAGGTCCGGTCGGGTCGAACATGGCCCAATCCGCCAACAGCGCCACCGCCATCGGCGCGTAGCCACGCCCGGCGCAACGCTCGTCCACCCAATAGCCGACCACGCCGGAACGCATCGCGCCGTAGCAGATCGCGCCCAACGAGATCTGCCCGACGATACGACCATGCTGTTCGATGGCGAACACGGCACCGGTACCGGCCCGTTCGTTGCGCCGCAGTTGTTTCATCCATTCCTTGTAGGTGATGGGCGCGCCGTGCAGCGGATCGCCGGATTCCCACGGCTTGAGCCAGGCATCGTTGCGCCAGCGAACCTCGTTCCACTCGTCATAGTCGGCACCCGTCAACGGGCGCAGACTCACCGGGACGCGCATGCTGTGCGATTGGATGAATTCCGGCATTTCAAAGGAAATATTCCCCGGACGACGCATCATGTCGCTCAAGGATTGCAAAATCGTCACCCTTCCATTGTGCCCCACCCATACCCCATGTTCCGTTTTCCACGCAATCGAACCGTGGTACAACGAACGATATGGACATGTATAAGCAACAACGCGAGCTGAAACGGCATTGGCGCGTGGCTGCGATCGAACGACGAAAGCGGACGTCCGCCGACCAGCGTCGCGAAGCGGGACGACTGCTTGCCGAACACGCATTGGAAGCGTCGCTGATTCGACCGCGATCGACCGTCGCGGCCTTCGCCTCGATGGGCAGTGAAATATCGATGATGCCGTTGCTCGAAGCGATGTTCGACACGGATTGCCGTGTTTTGGTGCCGCGTCTGGGTGCCGGCATGGAAGTCGGCTGGAGTGAGCTGAACGGTCTTGACGATCTGCGCGACCAGCGCAATGCTGATGGTTCCATCAACACACATCGCCCGCAGGAGCCGGAAAACGCAGCGGAAGGACCGGAAGCTCTCACTTCGGCCGAGCTGATCATTGTGCCAGCGTTCGCTGTGGACGAACATGGTTTCCGATTGGGACGCGGCGGCGGTTGGTACGACCGCGCTTTGGAGCATCGTAGCAGCACCGCGCGCGTGGTCGCCGTTTGCTGGCCTTGGGAGCCGACCGACGAGACCGTGCCGCATGAGCCGCATGATATTCCCGTCGACGGCGTGCTCACGCCGGATGGTTATGCCGATGTCCGAGGATAGGACGGTTGCGGGGCCGTCTCAGGGAACGTACTAGGATATGTCCCGTTAAGAAATTTGGGATTGTGCGTAAAGCGAGGATATCGTGCCTACTTACCATTACCGTTGCAAGAACTGCAACTACGACTTCACCGAGCAGCAGTCGTTCACCGACGATCCGATCACCGTATGCCCGGAATGCGGCGAGGAGCAGGTCCGCAAGGTTTATTCCGCGGTGCCGATCGAGTTCAAGGGGTCCGGCTTCTACCGCACCGACAAATCCAAGTGACCCACAGGCGCGGAATCCAACGCGACACGCCGGAGATTGTGGATAACTCCCATTCTCCGACCACAACCCCGGATTCCGCTTGCCGTGGTCATAACAATCAGGTCATCATGCATGCATGATGACCTTTTTTCATTCCTTGATGGACCGCCGGCCACATTCGAGTTTGCGCACATCGACGGCTTCGGAAGGACGGACCGCGCGCACGACGCGTCTGCAACGAGACCGTCATGGTTCGACTGCCGCATCGTTGGAAGCCAGACGAAGCAACGCACGCCTGCATCGGTTCCTCGCCGCATTGTGCGCTGGCCTGACGGTATTCGCCACGCTGCAATGCGTACGCGCAGCCATCGCCACGCAGCCTATTGTGGTCGCGGTGCGGAATGTCGCCAAAGGCACGGCCATCACACGCGAAGACGTGGAGTTACGTGAGGCGCCGAGCGATGGCTCGCTGAGCAACGCCTTCCATACGCTTGACGACGCCGTCGGCTTGATCGCACAGGTGGGCATCGGCGCGCACGATGTGCTTATGTCGGGCATGGCCCGTGCGTCCCCCGTTGTGCCGCAGGGCCATACGAGTATCGAAGTGCGTTTGGCAAGTGTGGCCGGCGGTTTGATTCCCGGAGACAAGGTGACACTTTCCAGCGCCACCATGACAGATGCTGAGATGCAGTCCGGCACACCGAATGTCGCGGATATGCCGAACGGTACGGAAACGCCGTCCGGCATGGCTAATGATATGCCGGACGGTGGTGTGGATGCGCAGTTACGCACGATCTGCGCCGAAGCGCTGCTGACCGGCAAACCGGCTAAGGATGCGCAAGGCAATACCATCGCGGTGTTCGCCATGCCGCCCAATGAGGCGGCCGTCGTGTTGCGGGTTCAGGAATACAGTGCGGTCATCGCCACCATCAATTAATGGCTGATAATCCTAATCGATAGCTGGCCCCGGCTGGACGTATCAGCGGCCACGTTCGGAGAAGACCGCCCAATGTGGCGGAAGCTCGTTTAGGATGCGCTTGTCGTCATCCGCCTCGCGTTGGCGCTTGGTGAGCACGTCCGAAGGTTCGAGTTTGACGCCATCGGCATCGAACAGTTCCGTACCTTGGCGGACCACGCGCTTATGCTTGCGTGCGGTCCGCCGCGTGGCGGAATAACTGGGTGTGGAGTGCGTCTCGGACTGGGTCTGCGAATCGTCATGCTCCATGACGTTTTCGATATGCTCGGCGCTCACCGTTCCTCCCGGTACAGGCTTCCCAGTCGTGCCACGATGCGGTCGACTTCCTTATCGGGGTTCACGAACGCGCCGACGCTCCATACCGTCATCACCGACCAGCCAAGCGATTCGATGTCCTGCAGCAGCACGCGATGGCGTTCCCTGGTGGATTGCAATCCCATGAACTGCGCGTCATCGGTGAGCACGGCCAAAGCGAACGGCTCGCCTTTCAGACCAACCACCAACGGCAGTTTGAGTCCGTCATCGAAACCGTAATCGACGGCCACGTCCAAGCCGCGTTCGCGGATCCTCTCGGCGAGATCGTTGAAGAGCACGTTCTCTCCAGACTCCTTGATCGCCGGGCGGACCATGCTGTCATCAAGCTGTTCGGCCCAACGCAGCACGGTTTTGAGCGCCTTCGGACCATCCTGATGCAGTCGCTCGTCGTCCATATCGTCGGATGCGAAGGACGAGACGATGTCGAGATGACGGTCCGGTACCGCCAAAGCGTCCAGCAGCATGCCTCGACCGCCGTCGGATTCCAGCGCGCCGAACTGCTGCAGCAGCCTGCCGTGCGAGGTCTTGGCGTAGCACATCGCAAGAATCGCGTCGGTGGCGTGGGCGCCGGCCACATCGACGATGTCCACGATGCGCACATGGCGCAGGAACATGCCCATGGCCTTGTCTTTGTTGGCAAGCGACTTGAGCTCGGCACCCAGACGGATGCGGAACGTGTGCGTGAGCGCCACCACGGTAAGCACATACGATGCGGGAACGATGGTGAAACCGGCCGCGCGCTTGCGGATGATGCTCACCACTTCGTCGATCTCCTGCTGGCTTGATTCGACCAGACCGGAATTGATGACCGGCACACCGTTGGCGTCCGGCACGAAATGGTACGCGACTTCGCCTTGGTATCCTTCACGCGCCACATCGCACGGCACGGAGCCGTATCCTTCCGATTCAAGGAAGGCGTTGAGCTTCGGCGCACGGCGAACCGGCCTGTCGGTTATCTTCACGCTTGGCAGCAGTGCGATCAGTCGCTGCAGGCCATCGGATGTGACGGTCTTGCGGTGCGCGATCACCACGACCTGCTTCGCGCGGGCGATGATGCTGAGCAGCTCGATGGACGGAATATGCGCGGCCGTATCGATGATGACGGTATCGGCAAGCGGCGCCGGGTCGGTGATGGCAGCGAGCGTGGCTGGCGTTGCCACCAGAATCGGCTTTGCCGCGGCCAAAATCTGCGGATGCTCCCTGCGCAGCCTGTTCAACGGCACGTTTCGGGAACCGGCAAGCGTGGTATGCAGCAGATTGGCTTCCTGCGTGCGGGAGAAAAGCATGTCGCACAGACGGCGTACGGACTCTTGGGCGACCATCGGTCCGATGGAACGCACGTGTTCGACATCCACCTGGGTGAATCGGTCGGCGGCGCTTTGCATGGCGGAGCCATCCTGGTTGGAAATGATGGCGGAGGACTTCACGATGTCTTCGAAAGCCGTGGTCCACCACGCCAGCTGCAGTTCTCCGGCCACGGCGTCGTTCGGCACGCCGCGGTTGCTCAGGTCCGCCACAAGCTCATCCAGACCGGCCGAATGGAACTCACGTTCCAGACGGGCGCGTTCCGGCAGCGTATCCAACGCCTGCTTGTCGTCATACAGGGCCTTCAGACGCTCTTCCACCTGGTTGAGGTCGACGGTGTCCAGATTGCCGCCCTGCGGTGTGGTGGCGAGCGCCACGTTCAACGCGGTCATATCGTTCGTCAGCTGGTCCTGCGTGTTGATGATGTCGTCGAGTTTGGCGGGCAGCACCGGCCATCCGCCGTGAGGAACGAACATGTGCCACTGTTCGGCCTGCTTGGCCACCACGAGCAGCGCCTCATGCAGGTTCTCCACCTGCGCGCCGACGCGCAGCATCGACTTGGCCTCCTTGATATGGCGGCGACGTTCCCAGAATCCCATGGAGCTGCCTTCGGCCTTGCGCTGGGCCTTGGGCTTGGTGGCCTCGATCATGGAATCGATGTCGCGTTCGAAGATTTCCGGCTGGAAGACGTCGAGCACGCGGCGCAGGTTCTTGAGCACCATGACCTGGCGTCCCCACTCCTGCGCGGTGGTGGGAATCGGGAAGCCGCAGGTCTGCACGGTGCTGGACACCTGTTTGCGGGTGGCGGGCAGCACCTTGCGCAGCAGCTCGACCACACGCTGGTATGCGCTGACCGCTTCCTCTTCGGAATACAGGGAGGCTTTGTACCAGGCGGTGTCCTGCGCGCCGATGGTGTATTCGCCGAGTTCTCCCGCGCGATACAGCTTCTGGGCCCATTCCTCCATCTTGTCCGCGATGGAATGGGCGGACTGCTTGGCCAGACGCACATGCGTGGTCGGATGCGTGGGCAGGACGGCGATTTGTGCGAGATTCTGGATGGTCTGGTATGCGGACACGCCCCATTCCTGGCTGACGCCGTGCAGGTCGCCCAGATAGCGGGCCAGGCGGGAACGCACACCCACCAGCTCATCCGAAATCTGGTCGAAACGCGAAGTCGCGACGCCGGATTGGAAACCGACTGCGGCTATCAGCTGACGGTCGATTGCCGCATTGGCGCCGTCATCGGCGATGTCCAGCAATTGGCCGCTCATCTCGTTGGCCGCGATCGTCTGCATGAAACGGCGCTTTTGGTCGGTGACGCACGGCACGTACAGCACGCTGTGTCCGCCCATCACGCAACGGGAGGCGATTGCCGCGGCCTGTTCGGCCGTGTTGCCGCTGATCGCGCTGTCCACGAAAATCGAATGCCCGGATGCGGCCAGCTGCGCCGCGTATCGGACGGTGTTGTCAACGTCGCCAATCCCGTATTCGCCATGGGGATCGGCGTCGAACGGACTGTATTCGGGAATCTGCGCGTCTTTCAGCGCGTCCGCGGCTTCCTTGTTCCCGGCGAGCGCGTCCAGGACGGTGTTGCCTGTCGGGCCTTGGGACAGCTGGTTGATGATCTGGCGACTTTCCACCAGCATCTGCGAGGACGGGTCCATGAAGCAGCCGAGGATGATGTGACGTTCGATTTCGAAATCGGGGAAAACGCTGGACGCGCGCGCTGTGATGGCCGCGAACACCGCGGACGTTTCGGGGGTGCCGCTTTCGTAATTCGAACCATCGAAGAGCTTGGTCTCGTCCAATGTCACGTTGTTTTCACGCATCACGGCGGCGAAGGCCGCGTTCAGACGCACTCGTCCGGTGAACGCGATGACGGTGCCGTTCTCGATGTTGCGGCCTTCCTTGCGCACTTCGACCGGATACATGAGCACCGGCATCTGGTTGCCTTTCCAAATGGCCACGCCGACCACCAAGGAGAGTTCGCCGACGCCGCTGACACGGCTTTTCGCGTCACGGTCGTCGAGCACGCGTTCCACACGCCTGCCCGCGGCGCGCAGCATGCCGTTGTCTCGGAACAACGAGTCCAAGGTGACGTGTCCTTTGGCGAACAGCTGCGCGATGCCCGATGGGTGCGCATGCGTCAGGTCAAGCTGGGCGCTCAGTTGCGTCACATCCTCAAGCGGGGATGGTGCCAGACCAAGGCGATACTCCTCACGCCATCCGCGGATACGGTCCAACGCGGTGGCCGTCTCTTCGTTTTCGCTCATATACCGACTCACTTCCCTACTGCCTTGCGGTATTCCTCATATCCCGGATTGTGTGCCAAAGCCGCATCGATGTCTTGGTTGCCCAATGCGCCCAACCACGCGTACAGGTCATCGTATAGGGATGGGTTCATGGCGAGGAACGGCAACAGTTCCGGATGACGCGCCATCTGGAACTGCATTGTGAAATCATCCGTGCGTTTGGCGTCATCGGAGGTCAGGCCGTCGACCTCGATGGTCTGCTCCTGCTTGGCGAGGCCGCCTTTGGACACACGGTCGAATACCGATCCCGGTTCGAAGATCGGCTTGAATGCGGCGGTTTCGTCCGGCGCGGGCTGCGATTGGCTGTTTTGCGGGCGGAACCGCTCGTCGTCGTCTTCCGCGGTCACCGTTCCCGGCTGTTCCGTCTGCGGCTGCGTAGCGTGCATCGGCTTCGACTGCTGTTCGGCGGGCTGCTGTTCGGCAGTTTCCGATGTGGGCTGTTCCGCCATCTGCGATTGTTCGGCGGACTGCGTCTGTTCCTGGGCGGACACGTCAGCCGCATTGTCGGCCTTGTCAACGTTGCCTGTGTTATCGCCAGTGTCGTTCCTGTCGGGCAGAGCGACGGCGATTGGCGTGCTGGGGCGCGCGCTGAACAGCTTGTCCACCGGAATCAGGTTGTTCTTGTTACCGTCATGGGATGCTTCCAAGGGCCGAGCGGCTGTCTCGGTTGAGACGGCAGCCACATCGGCATCGGTCGCAGCCGCATCAGCGGAATCGGCCGCATCGGCCTCAATCTCAGCTTCAGCCTCGGCCTGCGCTGCGGCGTCGGCGAACAGGTCGCGGGGCTTGTCCGCGGCCACGACGGTTTCCTGAACCAAGGAGACCGAGGGGAATGCATCTTCGAGTTCCGGCTTGTCGGCATGCTCCGGCGTGAAGGTCTGACGTTCCGCCTGGTGCAGAGCATCGGCACGGTCGGTGACATTGCGCGCGTGGAAGAACGTCGTCGGCTCGCCGGCACGCAGATTGAGGATGTCGTCCACGGACATGTCGGCTGCATCCGGTTCCTGCGGAGCCTCGTCGGAGACCGCGTATTCGAACAGGTTCGAAACCGGCTGGCTTGTATCATCCGAGACACCGGAGGTGGCGTCGTCATCCTCGTCATCGTGTTCGAATGCGGATTCGAGCGTAAGACGCACGTCGCCGAACTGCAGGGTCATCGAGTCGATGGGCAGCTTGATGTCCTCGCCTGCGGGCAGGCGCATCAGTTGGCCGTTGTTCGTCACCACGAACGAGCCGTTGGTGGAATGCAGATCTCGTACGGAGCAATTGCCCTGCTTGTCGACGGAGAGGACCGCATGTCTTTTCGACATGGACTTGCCCGGATCCATGATGTCGAGACGAGCGAACCCGTCATCCGACAGCGGGCGCAACGGTTTGCGCCCGATTTCCACGCTTTCGCCGTCATGAAGCGTTTTCACGTTGTTTCCGTCAACTTTGACGGTCCACTGCCGCGTCATTCGTCGATCCTCGCTCACCGTTGTCGGCCTTCCTTTCGCACTACACTATCTGCCATTGTGTCATGATTCATCGCGAAAGTAAGGATTCCGAACCGATAAATTGACAACTTTCGCCTAATTCCCCCATTTTAGAACATGCCTGAGTCATGCTCCATATGCGGAAAACCCCGCTGCCTTACGGCAAACGGGGTTTCCATTACAGCTTGGTGATTGCGGCTTGAAGCCGCGCGAATCACTTGAGCTCGACGGTGGCGCCGGCTTCTTCGAGCTGGGACTTGGCCTTCTCGGCGTCTTCCTTCTTGGCCTTCTCCAGGACAGCCTTCGGAGCGCCGTCGACGAGAGCCTTGGCCTCAGCCAGGCCCAGGTTGGTGATAGCGCGGACGGCCTTGATGACCTGGATCTTCTTGTCGCCAACGGCGGAGAGGATGACGTCGAACTCGTCCTTCTCTTCCTCAGCAGCAGCGCCAGCAGCCGGAGCGGCGGCAACAGCGGCGACCGGGGCAGCAGCCTCGACGTCGAACTTCTCTTCGAAGGCCTTGACGAACTCGGAGAGCTCAACCAGGGTCATCTCACCGAAAGCTTCGAGCAGCTCATCGTTGGTGTACTTAGCCATAATGGCTTCCTTTCATTCTTGGCGACGGACTGAATTGAAGAGGTGGCCGTCACCTAAAACAATTGTTTTTCTTTTTTGTGGTTGCTTCATTCATGCGGCGAGCCGCAGCGAAATCAGGCAGCCTTTTCCTGCTTCTCGCGCAGCGCATCGATCGTACGCACGGCCTTGGTCGGCAGAGCGTTGAACAGGTACGCGGCCTTGGACATCGTAGCCTTGATGTCGCCGGCGAACTCGGCGAGCAGCTGCGGGCGAGACTTGAGGTCTGCCAGCTTCTTGGCGCCTTCAGCATCGTAGACGGTGCCATCAGCGAAGCCGCCCTTGATGATCAGTGCCTTGTTGGTCTTGGCGAAGTCACGCAGGGTCTTCGCAGCTTCGATGAAGTCACCCTTCACGAAGGTCACAGCGGTCGGGCCGGCGAGAAGTTCATCAAGACCTTCGATGCCAGCTTCCTTGGCTGCAATGCGAACGAGCGTGTTCTTTGCCACAGTGTAGGAAGTATCGCGGCCTAGCTTTTCGCGCAGTTCAGAGATCTGCGGAACGGTAAGCCCGCGGTACTCGGTCAGGTAGATAGCGTCGGCGTTACGGAATTTGTCCGTAAGCTGAGCGACCACCGCTTCCTTTTCGGGCCTCTTCATGGCGTTCCTTCCTTAGTCAACCGTTGACTGTGAGATTCGGAACACCTCGCAGGGCAATAAAAAAAGCCCTGCACGCAGGCAGAGCAACATTCGACCGCTAAGCGGAAAGCCCTTGGTGGGCGTATGTTCTTCAACCTGCGCTGGCTTGGCGAACCAAACTTCGTGAGCGCTTGCACGCTCCAACCAACGGTCTGTGGTTTACAAGTGGGTAATTTACTGACCCGTTTGGACTAATCCAGACCGGCGTGTCGCGCCGCCGCAAAAGCAACCCCTTACCAATCGCACGAAATTTCCATGACTTACATAGGTGCTACGTTTGCTTTGTTCAGGGACGCATGTCCCAGGCGAGTCGCGATTCTCGCCGGCGCACGCCACCATATGGCACGCGCCTACCAACCCAAGAAAGATGAGAAAAGAGAAAATGGAGAAATTCTTCCATCTCAAGGAGAACGGCACCACCGTCTCCACGGAGATCATGGCCGGCCTGACCACGTTCTTCGCCATGTCCTACATCATCATCGTCAACCCGCAGATCCTGTCTTCGACCGGTATGCCGTGGGGCGGCGTGTTCCTCGCCACCATCATCGCGGCCATCATCGGCACGCTCGTGATGGGCCTGTTCGCCAACGTTCCGTACGCGCAGGCCGCCGGCATGGGCCTCAACGCGTTCTTCACCTACACCGTGTGCTTCGGCCTCGGCTTCAAGTGGCAGGAAACCCTGTGCATGGTGTTCCTGTGCGGTTTGATCAATATCATCATCACCGTCACCAAGATTCGTAAGATGATCATCCAAGCCATTCCGGAAGTGCTGCAGAACGCCATCGGCGGCGGCATCGGCCTGTTCGTGGCCTACGTCGGCTTCCTCAACGTCGGTTTCTTCACCTTCACCACCAAGTCCGCGGCCAAGAGCGGCGACACCGTGCAGGCCACCCCGGGCCTTGCCGTCATGAACAATCCGACCATCTGGCTGTTCATCATCGGCCTGGTGCTGGCCATCGTGCTCACCGTGCTCAAGGTACGCGGCGGCATGCTGATCGCCATCGCCGTCACCGCGGTCGTCGGCATTCCGATGGGCCAGACCACCATGGCCAACTCCGTGTCCATCGCCGACACCTTCGCCCAGCTGCCGCAGACCTTCGGCGTGATCTTCACCAAGGATGGCTTCCCGGCGCTGTTCTCCGACGTGTCGAAGCTGCCGATCATCCTGCTGACCATCTTCGCGTTCTCCATGTCCGACACCTTCGACACCATCGGCACCTTCATCGGCACCGGCCGTCGTACCGGCATCTTCTCCGCCGAGGACGAGAAGGCTCTTGAGAACGGTTCCGGCTTCTCCTCCAAGATGGACAAGGCCCTGTTCGCCGACTCCATCGCCACCTCCATCGGCGCCATCTGCGGCACCTCGAACACCACCACCTACGTGGAGTCCTCCGCGGGTATCGCCGCCGGCGGCCGCACCGGCCTGACCTCCGTGGTCGTGGCGATCTGCTTCGCGCTATCCGCCTTCCTCTCCCCGGTCATCTCCGCCGTGCCGTCCGCCGCGACCGCAGGCGTGCTGGTCGTGGTCGGCTGCATGATGGCTTCCTCCTTGAAGGAAATCGAGTGGGGCGACATCTCCGAAGCCATTCCGGCGTTCTTCGCGTCCGTGTTCATGGCGTTCAGCTACTCCATCTCCTACGGCATCGCCGGCGGCTTCATCACCTACTGCATCGTCAAGACCTGCAAGAAGCAGGCCAAGGATGTGCATCCGGTGATCTGGGTCGTGGCCGTGCTGTTCATTCTGGACTTCATCATCACCGCGGTGCTGTAACAGTCCTTTTCATACGGAAATGGGCGGTTCCTTCAGTGGAATCGCCCATTTTTTATATCGACTTTCGTATCGGTTTGGCGCAGATCCGCATTAGATGGCTTGAGAGAACGCGTCGACGAGCGCGGCCATCCAGTCCGTCAGGGAATCGTACTGCTCCGGCATCTGCTCGGTCAGCTCCACGATCGGAATATTGGACGATTTGGCGACGGTGACGATCTTGCCGGTCAGCTCGGTCTCCTCCTGAATGTTGACCACCAGCAGGCCGACCTTGCCGGCTTCCAGCATGTCGGTGAACTGTTTGATGTCGGTCGGCGTTGGCTCGCTTTCGTTGGCCGTGGCACGCGTGTAGCCGGTCGGCGTCGCGTCTTTGAGGCCCAGGTCCCCGGCCAGATATTCGGCGACCGATTCCGTGGCGGCATAGGCTTCGCCATCCGCCTTGCGTTTGGTCTCCGTGATTTTTCGGGCGATCTCGTCTTCCTTGGAACGCCATTGCTGGTTCAGCTTGTCGAAATCGGCCTTGCCGTCGGGCCTTGTGCCCTCGTATGCCCTGGTGATGGCCTGTGCGACCGCTTTGCGCACCGCCGCCGAGAACCAGACGTGCGGGTTGCCGCCATCCTTGACGCCACCGATCTCCGCCGCGTTGATGACTTGCGATTTGGCGGATTGCGCGGCTTTGACGGCCCATGAGTCGTACCCGGCGCCGTTGACGATGACGATTCGTGCCTTCTGCAGTTTGGCGATGTCGGACGTGGTCGGCTCATAGTCGTGCGCGTCCACGTTGGTGGAGTTGACGATGCTGGTCACCTGCACGCCGCTTCCGCCGAGCTGCTCGGCGAGGGTGCCCCATTGGTTGATGGAGGAGACGACGGAAATCGCGCCATGCGCGGAACCGGCACCGTCCTGCGACGTTCCGCAGGCAGACGCGGAAGTGAGAAGGCCGACGGAAGCGAGTACGGCAATCGCAATTCTTGCATAACGGTTCACGATGGTTCCTCCATTTTCATACGCTTCATGCTTCGGTGAATCCATCATAACCGTAACTGAGAATGATTCTCAACAGCGCGTGTCGCTTCCACAAGAAAAACAACAAACCGACGCCGAGAGCAATCTCAACGTCGGTTTGCGGGGAAAAGGAGCTGCCGATCAGCCAAAACGTACAATTACAGAGTTTCGCACAGCGAAACGCTATTAACTGGCCAGCTGAAGCTGACTCGCACCAACCCACCGGGTTGGCACTACGTTTTGGCGAATCGGCCTTATCGATCAGCCAAAACGTCCGGAGACGTAACGTTCGGCTTCTTCGTTCTGCGGGTTGTTGAACATCGTGGTGGTGTCGGTGAAGTACTCGAGGTGACCCGGCTGGCCGACGGCCTTCAGGTTGAAGAAGGCGGTGTAGTCGGCGATACGGGCGGCCTGCTGCATGTTGTGCGTCACGATCACGATGGTGTACTCGTTCTTCAGCTCGTTGATCAGATCCTCCACGGCCAGGGTGGAGATCGGGTCGAGGGCGGAGCACGGTTCGTCCATGAGCAGCACCTGCGGGTGCACGGCCACGGCGCGTGCGATGCAGAGCCTCTGCTGCTGGCCGCCGGACAGGCCGATGCCCGGATTGTCCAGACGATCCTTGACCTCGTTCCACAGGTTGGCGCCACGCAGGGCCCACTCGACCAGATCATCCGCGTCGGACTTGGAGATCTTGCGGTTGTTGAGCTTCACGCCGGCCAGCACGTTCTCGCGGATGGACATGGTCGGGAACGGGTTCGGACGCTGGAACACCATGCCGACGTCACGGCGGACGGCGACCGGATCCACATCCTTGTCGTACAGGTTCTTGCCTTCCAGCAGCACCTCGCCTTCGCAGTGGGCGCCCGGAATGATCTCGTGCATGCGATCGAGGGTGCGCAGCACGGTGGACTTGCCACAGCCGGAAGGGCCGATGAACGCGGTGACCTTGTTGGCTTCGATGTTGATGTTCACGTCTTCCACGGCCAGGAAGTCGCCGTAGAAGATGTTCAGATGGTTGACATCAATACGTTGTCCCATTTGTTTTCCTTATTGTTCTTATGTTTTCGACTATTCGACCGCGCTCAGCGTTCCGACTTGACGGCGAAGATCTTCGCCACGAGACGGCCGATGAGGTTGAGGATCAGCACGATGAGAATCAGCACAAGGGCTGCGGCCCAGGCGCGTTCCATCGGGATGGTGGTGACGCAGGCCGCGGAAGCGTTGGCCGGGCAGTTCGCGTTGAGCTTGGAATACTCCTGGTAGACGTACACCGGAAGCGTGGTCATCTGTCCGGAGAACAGATTGAAGTTCGTCGAAGCGATGTAGCCTGCGGTCATCAGCAACGGAGCGGTTTCACCGATCACGCGGGCGACGGCGAGAATCGCACCCGAAACGATGCCCGGCAGGGCGGTGCGCAGCACGATCTTCGTGATCGTGCGCTGCTTCGTGACGCCCAGGGCGTACGAGGCCTCGCGCAAATCGTGCGGCACGATCTTGAGCATTTCCTCGGACGACTTGACCACGGTCGGCAGCATCAGCAGGGAAAGTGCGACGGAGCCTTCGAAACCGTTGATGGTGCCGGGGCCGATCAGAATCGTGAACATCGAGAAGGCGAACAGGCCTGCGACGATGGACGGGATGCCGCTCATCACGTCGACCAGCAGGGTGATGACCTGTGCCAGCTTGCCACGGTTGGAATATTCCACCAGGTACACGGCGCACATCAGGCCGATCGGGATGGAGATGAGCATGGCGCCGAAGGTGATTTCCAGCGTGCCGATGATGGCGTGCAGGATGCCGCCGTAGCCGCCGGACGGGGTCGGGTTGCCGCCGACCACGCCGGTCATGTTGTAGCTCAGGAAGTTGAGGTTCAGCCTCTTGACGCCGTTGATGATGGTGGTGAGCAGCACCGAGAACAGCGGGATCAACGCCACGATGAACGCGCACGAGATGAGCGCCTTCATGGCGAAGTCCTTGCGCTTGCGCGCTGAGGTGAAGGAACGGGTCGGCTTGAACTTGTCGAAGTCGATGACGGGAGCGCCGTCCATCGGCGAAGCGTCGTTATTTGCGGCGGTCATCACACACTCGCTTTCTCGGTGAGCTTACGAGCGATGAAGTTCACCACGAAGGTAATCAGGAACAGGACCAGGCCGGTGCCGATCAGCACGGAAACACCCAGATCGTTGGCTTCCGGATACTGCGCGGCGATGTTCGCGGCGATGGTCTGGTTCTGCGAGGCCTGCAGCAGCTTGACGGAGTAGTTGAGGCCCGGGGACAGGATCATGAGCACGGCCATCGTCTCGCCGAGCGCACGACCGAGGCCGAGCATGGAGGCGGACACGACGCCGGACTTGCCGAACGGCAGGACCGCGAGCTTGACCATTTCCCACTTCGTGGCGCCGAGGGCCAGAGCCGCCTCTTCCTGAAGGCGAGGGGTCTGCAGGAAGATGTCGCGGGACATGGAGGTGATGATCGGCAGGATCATGACGGCCAGCACCACGGACACGGTGGCCACGGTACGGGAGGGATTGGCGGCGGGACCGGCGAAAATCGGAATCCAGCCAAGGTATTTGGCCACCCAATTCCAGAACGGGTAGATGGCGGGCACCAGCACCAGACCGCCCCACAGACCGTAGATAACGGACGGGATGGCGGCGAGCAGATCGACCACATAGCTCAGGGCGGTGGCGAGCTTCTTCGGCGCGTAATGCGAGATGAACAGTGCGATGCCGACCGACACGAAGAAGGAAATCAGCAGTGCCAGGGCGGAAATCAGCACGGTACCGAACAGCAGCGGTCCGACGTAGCCCCAGAAGCTGGAAGCTTTGCCGCCGGTGAAGTTGCTGATGGTCGCGCTGTTGGCCTTCTGGTCACCGCCGATCAACGGCCACGCGCGGAACAGCAGGAACAGCGCGACCGCGGCGAGCACGACGAGGATCAGGATGCCGCAGGCGTAGGCCACGCCCTTGAACACCTTATCCGCGTTCTTGCCGCTCACCGGCTGCTGTGCCGTTTTGCTTTGCGAACTCACGGGTTCTCCTTTTGGTTTGCTTGCGATTGCTTTCGATTTTTCTGGTTTTGCGTATCGTCCGTAGGTATCGTTTCAGGCCGCAGCCGTTTTTTACGCGGCTGCGGCCTGAAACCTACGGTCAGTCACCGATCACCGAAAGCGATCGCCCCACTGTGATGGGCTCACTTGGTTTTGATGGCGTCGATGGACTTGACGACCTTCTGACGCAGGGTGTTGGACATCGGAGCGGAGCCGGCTGCGGAAGCGGCGGTCTGCTGGCCTTCGTCGCTGGTCACGTAGGTGAGCCAGGCCTTGACGAACTTGGCGGTGTTGGCGTCCTTGTATGCCGGGCAGGCGACGTCGTAGGAGACCAGCACGATCGGGTAGGCGCCCTTCTCGGTGGTGTTGTGGTCGAGCTTGACGACCACGCGGTTGTCACCCTTGGCGGAATCGTCGAGCGGGGAGGCGTCCACGACCTTGGCGGCGGCTTCAGCGGAGAACGGGACGTAATCGTCGCCGACCTTCACGGCCACGGTGCCCAGATCGCCGGCCTGGGAGGCATCGGCGTAACCGATGGTGCCGTCAGCCTGCTGCACGGTGGAGATCACGCCGGAAGTGCCCTTGGCGCCCTGGCCGACCTCGTTCGGCCAGTTCTCGCCGAGGTCGTAGCTCCATGCGTCGCCAGCGGCGTCCTTGACGTAGCTCAGGAAGTTCTTGGTGGTGCCGGACTTGTCGGAACGGTGCACCACGGTGATGTCGAGGTCAGGCAGATCGACCTTCGGGTTCTGCTTCTTGATGGCGTCATCGTTCCACTTGGTGATCTTGCCGTCGAAGATCTTGGCGATGGTCTCGGCGTCCATGTTCAGGGTCTTGCCCTTGCCGGACACGCCCTGCAGGTTGAAGACGACGGCGATCGGGGAAATGTAGACCGGGATGTCGAAGGCGGTGCCGGAAGCGCACACGCTCTTGGACTGCTCGACCTCGTTATCGGCGAGGGAGGCGTCGGAGCCGGCCCATGCGGTTGCACCGGTCAGGAAGGTGGACACGCCAGCGCCGGAACCGGACGGGTTGTAAGCGACCTTGGCGTCCGGGTTGGTGCCCTGGAAGCCGGCGATCCAAGCTTCGACGGCGGCCTGCTGGGAAGAAGCGCCAGCGCCGGAGAAGTTGCCGGAAACGGTTTCGGTCTTGGTATCGGACTTGGCCGAAGAATCGGTGGAAGCGGTGGTGTTGTCACCGCAAGCCGCGACGGAAGCCAGCATCACAATGCCGGACACAGCGGCGATGGAGCGTACGAGAATGGAGTTACGCATTATTCTTTTCCCTCTGTCAACGTTCAGATGGCGTATGTTTCTGATTTTTCGATTTTCTGTTGTCGCCATCGTTCTTCATGACAATCTCCAGCCTATTGGGCGTTTCACTCGCCCCAAACCAAAAACGGTGAACGGAAGATGAACAGTCTACGACACCTTCGCCGTTCGACGTTCCTTCCGTTCACCGTTCTTTGCAAGCACGATGCGAATGCGCGCTATACCAAGCCTTTCATCATCATTCGCTTGGCGTATCGATCTTGTATCCGAGGCCGCGCACGGTGGTCAGATACTTGGGATGGCCCGGGTCCTCCTCGATTTTGGCGCGCACACGCTTGACATGCACGTCCAGCGTCTTGGTGTCGCCGACATAGTCGGAGCCCCAGATGCGGTCGATCAGCTGGTGGCGGGTCATCACGCGGCCCTTGTTCTGCATGAGGTATTCCAGCAGTTCGAATTCCTTCAGCGGGAAGAACACGTTCTCGCCGCGGACCGTCACCTCATGCTGGCCGATTCTCATGGAAATGTCACCGCATACGAGCGGAATATCGTCGGCGGCTTCTCCGGATTCGGCGACCATCTGGTTGCGGCGCAGCACCGCGCGGATGCGTGCCAGCAGCTCACGGAAGGAATACGGTTTGGTGATGTAGTCGTCCGCGCCGATTTCAAGGCCGACGACCTTGTCGATTTCCGCGCTTTTCGCGGTCAGCATGATGATCGGCACACGGCTTTGCTCGCGGATCCGACGGCACAGCGCGGTGCCGTCAAGACCGGGCAGCATCAGATCGAGCAGCACCAGATCGATACCACCCTTGGTGAACAGTTCCAATCCTTCTTCACCGGTGGCCGCGGCGGACACGTCGTACCCTTCACGGGTGAGCTGGTAGACCAGCGGCTCACGGTACGACTCTTCGTCCTCGACGATCAGAATTCGCGTCATCAGTGGTTCTCCTCATTCTCTGTTGTGGTGGAGTGGCCGGACTGTTTCTTTTCACGGGTGTTATCATTCGCCGAATCCGCCGGATGGTCGGGTTCCGCAGCGCCCGAAGCCTGCGGCATCGTGATGGTGAAGGTGGATCCCTCCCCCTCACGCGACCATACGGAGATGGTGCCGCCGCAATCCTCGACGCAATGCTTGGTGATGGCCAATCCCAGGCCGGTGCCGCCGGTTTCACGGGAGCGCGCCGGATCGACGCGGTAGAATCGCTCGAAAATTCTGCTGAGCGACGCCGCGGGGATGCCGATGCCCTGGTCCACGACGCGAATCGCCACCTTGCCGGATTCGATGCCGATGCCGACGGCCACCGTGGTATGTTCCGGCGAATAGTTGATGGCGTTCTCCACCAGGTTCTTCACCGCAGTTTTGATGGTCTCATGGTCAGCGACCACGAACACGTCCAGGTTCTGTTCGGCTTCCTTGGCCAGTTCCTCGGCGTTCGCATGCACCAGCACCTGCCGGCCGTTCACGGACAGGACCAGGCTGATGTGCTTCGATTCGGCCTTGACCTGGTTTTCGGCGAGCGCCTCGCGTGCCACGGACAGCACGGACAGCCGTTCCGCGTTGAGCATCGCTGCCGCGCTTTGCGCTTTCTGCAGGTCGATCAGACGGTGGACCAGTTCCGTCAATCGTTCGGATTCCTTGGAGATTCGGCCGGAGAAGTATTTCACCGCGTCCGGATCGTCGGCCGCGTCGCCGATCGTTTCGGCGAGCAGAGAAATCGCGCCTGCCGGGGTTTTCAGTTCGTGCGAGACGTTGGTGACGAAATCGCGCCGCATGATTTCGAAACGGCGTTGCTCGCTCATGTCGGAAATGAAAATCGCAAATAGGTTGTCGGCGATCTGTCCGACGCGCACGTGCAGGTAGAGCGTGTCTTCGGGCAGCGGCTTGCCGGCTTCGACGCCTTTGCCGTTCGTGTTCACCACGCCCGTTCGCGTGCGGCCGTGCAGGGGGATGGTCAGTTCGCGTTCGCGCACCACGCTGTCTGTGGAGACCAGTTTCACGATGTCGCGGATTTCCGCGAGCGCCATCGCCTGGTCGTGGATGATGCCGAAGCGCCGCGCGGCCGGGGATGCGTATTGGACCGTGGCCAGCGAGTCTACGACCACCAAAGCTTCGGGCATGACGGCCACCAGCTGGCGTTCCGTGGACTGCACGGGAACGCGGGGGCCGAACAGGGACGTGTTCTTCGCAGCTCCGAACAGGCTCGGATCATTGGGGTCGACGCCGTCCTGCACATCCTGGAAGCCTCGTCTGCGGCCAAGCAGGAACGCCACGACGAACACGACCACGGCCACGACCACCAATGCCGCAACCACCGACGGCGTTGCCAGCATCTGCTCCAACGTCATGCGTTCACCTTCCGATAATCCTCAGTTCTTCCTTAAGACTAGCGGTTTCGGAGAGGCTTTCGCGTATGCGATTCTCTCACGCCACCGGAAGTTTTCCTGCCGTTCATCTTCCGAAACGCAGCATATCGAAATATGAGACGTCCCGTTTGCCGATATGACGATGCATGATGACGGGTCATGCGGCAAACGGGATGTGGAAACGGGATGTGGAAACGGCTTTTCGCAACGTTAGGCGTTTCGCAACGCCACATGAACGCTACATGCGTTTGGCGATGTTCACCGTCAGTTTCGCGGCGGTGTCCGCGTATTCGGAAATGTCGAACGTTTTGAAATCCTCGTAGTCGGTGTCCGCGTTGTCGCTCAGCGCGCGAATCACCAATGCGGGAACGTCGTTGCGGGCGGCGACATGCGCGACGGCGGCGCCTTCCATTTCCACCGCGTCCGCGCCGGTCTCACGGATCACCTGCTCGACCTTCTGCGGATCATCGACGAAATAGTTGCCGGTGGCGATGATGCCGACGATATGGTGAATGTTCAAGTCGTTCAGCGCCTGGTCGGCCAGTTCGAGCAGACGGTCGTCGCTATGGTATTCCTCGATGGGCCGGTCGGCGGTGCCGGGCTTGAACTGTCCCACCAATCGCATGTCGGTGTCGAGATAGCGCAGGGTGCCGCCGAGCACCACGTCGTTGATGTGCAGATTCGTGTTGAGATTGCCCGCGATGCCGGAGAAGATCACGGCGTCCGGCTGGTCAGCGTCGATCAGATGCTGCGTGGTGGCGGCGATGTTGACGGTGCCCATGCCGCCGACGGTCGCGGCGACGTTGACGGCGGTGCCCTTGTTGGTTTCGAGGGTGCCGCGCGTCACCTTGACGCCGGCTTCCTCGGTGACGGTGACGTTGCTCAGTGCCGTTGCGATATTGGCGACTTCCTCATCCATGGCGCCGATGATGGCGATTGCGGTCATTGCACCCTCCCTGTCTTACGTGCTGTCTTGAGTGTTGTTTTACGCGATTGCGATTCGCGTTTCCCGAATTTTCTGCAATCGCGCGGATAGTGAATCGAATCGGTCACTTCCAGCGGCGCACGGCCACCGCATGGGCAAGCTCGCGTAGCAGCTGTTCCGTGGTGTTCCAGCTCAGACATTTGTCGGTGATGGACTTGCCGTAGACGAGCTGGTCGAGCGGCGCGGCCTTCTGGTTGCCGCCTTCGATGAAGCTTTCCATCATGATGCCGGTGATGCCCTGCTCGCCTTTGGCGATACGGCCCGCGATGTCACGCACCACCTGCGCCTGACGATGCTCGTCCTTGCCGGAGTTGCCATGCGAGCAGTCGACGATCAGCCCATGTGCCGCAGCGGAATCGGCCGGCATTTCGGCGCGGATGGTGTCCATGGCCTTGGCCACCGAAGCGGCATCGTAATTCGGGCCGTGCGAGGAACCACGCAACACCACATGGCAGTCGGGATTGCCGAGCGTTTTGACCACGGCGGCGCGGCCGAGATGGTCGATGCCGAAGAACGTGTGCTGTTGTGCGGAAGCGAAGCAGGAATCGGCCGGAGCCTTGATGGAACCGTCCGTGGCGTTCTTGAAGCCGATCGGCATGGACAGGCCGGACGCCAACTGCCGGTGCACCTGGCTTTCCGTATTGCGCGCGCCGATCGCACCCCAGCTAATCGCGTCGGAAATATACTGCGGACTGGTCGGCTCCAAAAACTCCGTGGCCGCCGCCAAACCCTCGTCAAGCACGCCAAGCAGCGTGCGGCGGGCCAACAGCAAGCCCTTCCTGATATTGCAGCTGCCGTCGATATCCGGATCGTTGATCAGACCCTTCCAACCGACCGTGGTGCGCGGCTTCTCGAAATACACGCGCATGACGATCAGCAGCTCGCCATCCAACTCGCCTTTCAACGCGGACAGGCGACGCGCGTAATCGAGCGCGGCCTTCGGATCGTGAACGGAACACGGACCGACAACCACCAGCAGGCGATCGTCCTGACCGTACAGGCAGGCACGAATCTCATCACGCGAATAGGCGACGATCTCCTGCGCCTGCTCGCTCAACGGCAGGTCGCCCAACACCTGCGCCGGCGTGGGCAACACTTCGAATTCCAGCACGCGGCGGTTCACGATGCGGCTGATGCCCACCTGGTCCTCCCAGCGCGGCACGTCGGTCTCCACCAGCGGATTCTTGCCCTCATCCATGGCCTGCCTAATGGCACGTAAATCCTCAGGCGTGTTCAGCTGCTGCTGCATGATCTCGCTCTCCTTGTCGCTTCCTTTCCCAAGGATAGCAACGATGGTGCAGAAACATCAGCCAAGCTTGCGACGCGCGTCGACCGCGTCGGCAAGCGTGTGCAGCAGCTGCTCGGTACGATCCCACGGCACGCATGCGTCGGTGATCGACTTGCCGTATTCCAGCTGGTCGAGCGGCGCGGGCTTCTGATTGCCCGCCTTGAGGAAGCTTTCCATCATGATGCCGAGAATGCCCTGTTCGCCGGCCGCGACGCGTGCGGCGATTTCTTCGACCACTTCGGCCTCGCGCACCTCGTTCTTGCCGCAGTTGCCGTGCGCGGCATCGATGATCAGACCATGCTCGCTTGGTCCGGAAGCCTTGGAAGCCTTGAGATCCGCCAACGCTTGGGCCACGGAAGCGGCATCGTAGTTCGGACCATGCGAGGAACCACGCAGCACCAGATGGCAGTCGGGATTGCCCTTGGTCTCCGCGGAAATCACACGACCATCCAGATTGATGGAGAGGAAATGATGCTCGAAAGCGGCCGCGAAACACGAATCGGCCGCCGGCTTGATGGAACCATCCGTAGCGTTCTTGAAGCCGATCGGCATGGACATGCCGGACGCCAGCTCGCGGTGCACCTGGCTTTCCGTATTACGCGCGCCAATAGCGCCCCAGCTGATCAGATCGCAAATATACTGCGGGGTAATCGGATCAAGCCATTCCGTAGCGGCGGGCAAGCCGAGCCCCAGCACGTCGGTAAGCACCTTGCGAGCCATGAACATGCCCTTGCGAATATTGAACTGGCCGTCAAGATCAGGATCGTTGATCAGACCCTTCCAACCGATCGTGGTGCGCGGCTTCTCGAAATACACGCGCATGACGATGACCAGACGATCATCAAGCTCCTTCTTGACGGCGGCAAGCCTCTCCGCATACTCGTGCGCAGCCTTCGGATCATGAATCGAACACGGGCCGACGATGGCCAGCAGACGATCGTCACGGCCATGCAGCACGTCACGAATCTCCTGACGGGACTTCAACACCAGATCGCTCATCTCGTTCGTGAGCGGAAGTTCCTTAAGAAAATATCGGGGAGCGGGAATCGGGTCAAGCTGACGAATATTGACATCCACGGTCTCCGGAAACACGGCGCGCTCATCCAACAGCTGTGCATCCTTCGAACTATCCGGACCGCGAAGACCTGCCATCGCTTCTGTTCCTCCCCTGCATCATTATGCTTGCGTAGCGCGATAGCGCCACCGTCGTTACCTTAACGGATGGGGACGGAATATGGGGATGGGCGACTGCATGGTGGAATGGGTGGGGGTGACGTGGGACGAAGAAAGCGATATAGGAAAGACCCAACGCGGACGGAGAGTCCGGGTTGGGTCTTTTTTGGGGGAAACGTGCGTCATGGGGCCTGCCGGGCTGAGGCGATGAGGCCTGCAGCCTCGAAAACGCCTGTCGGCGTTTTCCCTCGCGGCGGAAGCCCACCGGGCTTCCGCTATTCGCTCGGCGCGGATTGGCCAGCGCGCGCTCCGCGCGCTATTTGGCCAATGCGCCCATCGGATCCCACGCGGGGAGCATGGTGGCGGGTTCTTCTAGGGCCTTGAGGTATTCAGCGGGAAGGAGGGCCTTGGGGACGGCGACCTCGTAGACGTATTCGGTGAACCAGTCGTCGCTCATGGTGAAGTAGCCCTTGTCGGCAATCTTGTCTCCCCACGAGTTCTCCACACGCCAACGGCGGGTGGTGTGGCCATCCTCATCCACATCCACACCGACGAACGCCATCGCGTGATTCATCGCGGAATCGCCGAAACGGACACGCTGTTCCTTGTCCAGATCGAAATCGACGCCATACACGCGGCCATACTCGAACAGGTCGGTGGCCCACGCGCCGTTCTCACGGTCCATCATCGGATGGCAATCAGCGCCGAACCATACCGGAATGCCCTGTTCCTGAAGAATCTGACGCACGCAGTCCTTCATGAACTGGTTCGGCACGTTGAGGTACTCGGTCGGGTCTCCCCCGGCCACGTTGCCCAGATGCTCGATGCCGATCTTCTTGCCCTTGACGTGCTCCTGACGCGGATCGTCCACCAGGCAGACATAGCTTTCCAAATCGGCGGAACCCACATATTTCTTCCAGAACTCGACAGGCGTGATCTCGCCATCGCGGTGGAACTCGCCATCCTTGTCGGTCCACTCCCAATCGAAGCTCTTCGGCGGCTCGCCCAAGTGAATCGTCAGAATACGGTGACCGGCGGCGACCGCATCGGCGATGATCGCATCGATCGCGGACGGATCAGCGTACATATGCGCAACCGCGGTGTGCAGCATGCGGCGCAGCTGCACGTTCATCTCACCGGTGTTCTTGGAGGATTCGGTCTCCGGGAACAGGTCCTTCGGCACCGCGCCATACTTCTTGTACACGTTCATGGCCATGGTCCACTGGCCGCCGTCGCCCATCACGTCGGACAGCAGATGCTGCATCAGACGCGAATCGGCAGGCTCGCCGGCACGCACCAGCTTGGCCACGTCCTTCAGGAAGTAGTTGACGCGTTCGAGCTTGTCGTAGTACATGGCGTAGTTCTGGGAGAACTCGAACTCCTTGAGACCCATGTTCTGCTTGGCCACGAAACGGGCCACGTTCAGCGAGCTGAACAGCCAGCAACGGCCGGAACGGTCCTGATGGGTGACGGTGCCGTTGTCCACGACGGTGGAGAAACGACGCTGCATCAGACGGGCGCGATCGTAGTTGCGCGCCACCTTGTCGATGCCGGCCGCCGTGACGGCGTTCATGGCCATGCGATTGTGCTCGCTTGCTTCGAAATCGTCGACGAGCTTGTTCAGTTCATCACCGCTCAATGGCGTGATGTCGGTCATTATCCATTCCCTTTCTATGGTTTCAGTTGTTCTGCGAAGCGTCTGCGGATCCGGCGTCGCCTTCCGGCTCGGTCTCGGCTGCGGAATCGTTCTCGACGGCATCCTGCGTGTCGGCGTCTACCGGTGCGGCGGTCTCATCGTCGTGCTGCGCGTCGTCATCAGATTGCGCGTCGGAAGGCTCGCCTTCATCGACGGCGTTGACCACGGACAGGTCGTTCATACCGAAACCGGAGAACGCGTTGGAGAACATGGCACGCAGTTCGCTGACGCGCTGCGTGATCTGGGCCTCACGGCTCTGCAGGTCGGCGATGCGCTGCTGCACGCCGTCCAGTTCCTTCTTCGAGGCCTCACGACGCTCGTTGATCTGCTCGTCGGCGTCTTCGGTGGCCTGCTTGAGGATGCTTGCCGCGTTCGCGTCCGCCTCGTCACGCTTGCTGGAAGCGTACGCCTCAGCCTCGTCACGGGTCTTCTGCGCGGAGGAAATCAACTCGCTGGCCTGCTTGTTGGCGGCCTCGCGACGCTCGTTCAGGTCGGTGAGCAGCTCATTGACCTTCTTCGTGGCCTCCTCCTGCTGGGCGGAGATGTCGGCGCGGATCTGCTCCACTTCGGCGTTGACCTGGCTGATGGTCTTGGTGCGGTGCACCTCCGCCTCATCAGTGATCTCCTGGGCCTTCGCCTTGGCGGTGTCGGTGATTTCGGCGGCACGGCGCTGCGCGTCGGTCATCATCTTGGACACCTGCTCGCGCACGTCCGCCAGCTTCTTGTTGGCTTCGGCAAGCGCGGATTCGATCTGGTCGTTGGTCTCGCTCTTCAGGCGGGAAATCTCCTCATTGGCGTTCTTGCGCTGTTCGGCGATCTTGCTGGTCGCCTCGGTGCGCATGTCGGAAATCTCACGTTCCTGCGTGGCACGTTCGGCGGCAAGACGCTTGCCGTGTTCCTCACGGGAGTTGGTCAGTTCCAGATCGACGGTCTGACGCTGCGCCACCACGGCCTTCTGGGCCTCGCTGCGCATCTGGTCGACCTCATGCTGGGCATTGGCCCTCATGGCTTCGGATTCGTCCTTGGCGTCACCGAGCACCTTGGCCGCCTTGGCGTTGGCGTCGTCCATGATGCGCTTGGCGTCAATTTTGGCGTTGTTCAGCAGTGTTTCAGCCTGCAGCTGCACCGTGGCGCGGGCCGCGGAAGCGTCCTTCTTGGCTCGTTCAAGCAGCTCGGCGCTGGTCTGTTCCGCGCTGGCGAGCATCTGCTGGGCGTTGGCGCCCAGTGACGCGAAGGACTTCGGAGCGGCCTTCTTGTTCTTTTCCTCCTGCAGCTGCGCCTGCAGCTCAAGGATGGTCTGGTCGTCGGCCTTGACCTGCTCACGCAGACGGTTCACCGTCTCCTGAGCCGAAGCGAACGCCTCGTCGACTCGATCCTTGTCGTACCCCCTCAACACGATTGGGAACTGCTCAACCATGCCCTTTTCCTTTCACGAATTCCCTACACTTTGCGCATCTGCCAGCGCGCACTCGTTCAGTACTCTATCTCAGTCAGCAGGCGGCACGCAGAACGAAATGCATTATTCTCACAGAGAGCACAGAAATCGTTCGAAAAAGTCTGTCGGGGGTATGGCGGCATGTCCGCGACCACGTGTCGAAACCGCATGACTCACATGTCGCAGAAAATCGTGCCGTAGAACGCGGAGCCGTCCTCAGCCAAGCAGAATGTCGCTTGACGAGGGTTGCAGGAAGTATCGTACCGATTCACGCAGCACGTCATCGACCGCAGCGGTCTGCTGTTCGATCGACAGTCCACGTTCGTGCGGCCGACCGTTGACGATCGGCAGGCTGACGAACCCCGACAGAATGCGACGTTCCTGGCCCGCCGACCAGTTGAGCAGATGGTAGAACAGCGAATTGCATACGAACGTACCGGCGTCGGAACTCAACGCGGCGGGAATCTCGTGTTTGGCGAAATCGCGCAGTATCGACCGCAACGGCAGGCGCGTCCAGTACGCGGCCGGACCTTCCGGGTCGATCGGGCGGCGGGGCGGAATCACGTTGTCGGCATCCGGCTTGGCCGCATCCATGAGATTTGTGGCGCATCGTTCCAGCAGAATGCCACGGGAGGTGCGCTTGAGCCCTGTGGCGATGACGATGTCCGGCTTGGCCTGTTCGATGGCTTCCAGCAGCGTGGGCCAGGCTTTGGCGAAGCTCACCGGAAGCGTGACGTTGGTGACGGTGACGGCGATGTCCTGCAGCAGTTCTTCGGAGATCGCCTGCGATTGCGCCGGATCGGCCCATTGCTTGGCTACCGCCGCCGGCACGAGCACGGCCGGATTGACGTCGATGCCTTCATAGGGCGTGAAACCGGAGATGACGATGTTGATCTGCTGCATGGTTTCCAGTGTACGTGGTGAATGTGTTGAACGTTAAGTCTGCCGACACGTCGACGGACTTAACGTTCGATGAAAATCAACGGCTGTGCATCTGGGAGAACGCCTCGGCGAACACGGCGTGCATGCGCGCCTTGGCTTCCTCCTTGGCGTGTTCGGGGTCGAGGCTGCGGGCGATGCCTTCGGCGATCGGCATGTCGGATGGCGTGGTGATTTTGAGGTTCGTTTCGGAACCGTCCACGATGGCGACCGGCTCGTCGGGCAGGTAGTCCACCACCACGCGCGTGTCGTCGGTCGGATGGAAGTCGGGGTCGGCGGCGGCCAGTTCGTAGGCTTTGACGATGGTACCGAAACGGAACGCCTGCGGGGTCTGCGCGCGGAAGGTGTTCGGACGTTCCGGCACGGATTTGACCACCTTGCGGTCGCCCAGATCCTCTGTGAGCAGAATCGTGTCGGTGGAGGCGTAGGCCACGGTGGCGGCATTGAACTGGTCCAGGCTGTCGATGCAGCCGTCGATGGATCGCTCCTCGACGAACGGACGCACGCCGTCGTGGATGAGGATCTTCGCGCCGGAGGGAATGCCGGCCTGTTTGAGCAGGTCCAAGGCGGCGAGCGTGCTGTCCACGCGTTCGGCGCCGCCGGGAACGATGGCCCGCACTTTGGCGTAGCCGGCTTCGTCGATAAGCTCGTTCACCGTCTCTTCGACACGTTCGTTGACCACCACGATGATGTCGCTGATGCGGTCGTTGTTTTCGAATGCCTCGATGCTCCAGCAGACGATTGGCTTGCCACCCACCGACACCAGCTGCTTGGGGTTGTTCTCGTCGAATCGGGTGCCGAATCCCGCTGCCAGCACCACGGCCACGACCGGCATCTTCTGTTCCTGCATCTGCTCTCCCTTACTCATATGCTCCACCGTAAAGCCGCGGCCGCATGCCACCCCGTTCCACGGCGGGTTCTGCACGCAATCCGCAACAGTGGCCACGCGAATCACTCGAATCGCACGAATCGCGTGGCTTGTATGGCTCGTATGGTGATTATTCGCGTACGATCAGCGCCAGCATGCGTCCTTCATGCTGTTTTTTGGCGAGCGACGCGCGGCGATGCGAGAACCACAGCGGGTTTTCGAGCGTGCACAGGCTACGGCGGATCTTGTTGAACCGTTCGGAAAGCTTCGGATCGCCTTCGCCATCGGCGGCGCAGATGCCGGCCAGTTCCTCGTCTTCGGACAGGTACTGCGTGGCCGCGTTGACGCGTGGACGGGATGAGACGATGTTGTCGGCCGGCACGCCCGCTTTGGCAAGCTCCTGCAGGGCGGCCGCGGCGATGTCGATGCCCGGCTGGCCAAATCGGCTCAACGTGAAGGTTCCCGGGAACTGCGCATCGAATTCGTCGGCGATGTCGCCACCGACCTCGTAGCAGTCGCCGCAGATGCAGGGGCCGAGCGTGGCGACGATACGTTCCGGCTGGGCGCCCTTGGACACCATCTTCTCGATGGTCGCGCCGATCACGCCTTTCTGCAGACCGCGACGGCCGCAGTGCGCTGCGCCGATCACGCCGGCTTCGGGGTCGGCCATGAGCACCGGCAGGCAGTCGGCGGCGAACATGCCGAGCGCCACGTTCTTCCGGGACGTCACTTGGCCGTCGGCTTCGATGACGGTCGGCTCACCGTCATTCCCCGTCGCGTTGTTTTCGCCGTCCGTCTCGTCTTCCGGCTTCTTCGTGCCGGACACGTCGAATCCGAACGGCTGGTTGATGACGAATGATTCGTCCACGTCCACCGCGTCGCCGGAATGCACCTGGCTGATGAGGCTGATTTTCGCGCCGAGCACGTCGGCGAGCGCCTTGCGGTTGGCGAGCACGTGTTCCGGTTTGTCGCCGGATTTGCCGCCGAGGTTGAAGTGCGCGAAATCGCCTTCGCTGGTGCCGCCGAGTCGCGTGGTGTAGACGACTTTGATGCCGGGGGCCAGCATGATCGGAATGGTCACGGGAATCGGGTTGCCGTTTTTGTCAGTGGGGTCGATGGCGTTGGAATCGAGGATCGCGTCATCGTATTGTGTGCTGCTCATGTCTTGTTTTTCCTTGGTTTTGCGATTGGAAGGCCTGCTTGCGATTGCCGTCTTCTATTCGGCTTTCAGCGTCGGCTTTTTCGTGCGCGAACGGATGGCCGCGTTGACGGGCACTTCCTGCGGGCACGGCATGGAGAAGACGTGCGCCGGGTTGTTGATGGCTTCGACCCAGTGGCCGTCGGCGTCACGGAAACCGCCGGCAGGCACGGTGTAGGCGAAGGGGGCCGCGCCGGGCAGCACGAATTCGACTTCCTGGCCGGCTTCGATCTTGTTGCGGCTCATGATGGTCACGCGTCCTCCGTCTTCCGGACTCCATGACAGCACTTCGCCGACGACGAGCCATGCGCGGAAGTATGCGGAACGGTCGGTGCTTTGCCGCACTTTGTGTTCCGGATAATAGAAGCCGGTGGAGTAGTCGCGGTGCGCCACTTTGTCGGGCTCGTCGAGCAGCCAATCCGGCAGGGTGACATGCGGTGCCGGCCGTACACCGGCGTGATGCCAGCCTTCCGGCAGTATTTCGGCGGCGGTGTTCGACTTGCGTCGGGTGCTGCGTGCGTGGTAGCTCAGATTGTCCGGCTCGCCAATCGCGATATTGCCGGACGAAACGTTGCCAGCCGAAACGTTGCCAGCCGAAACGTTGCCGGACGGCACGCCCCCAACGGGAACGGCGTCGATGTCGGGCTTGCCGGCGAACGCGCCATCGGCGTTGGCCATGATCGCATCCTCGGTGTCCGGCTTGCCGTATTCCGGGTCACCGGGACGGATCACGCGGTCGCGGAACGGCTTCAGCACATTGCCGTCGGCATCTTCGAAGCCGCGCTGGACCATGTATTCGTTGACGGCCGTCTTGTAGGCGTTCGTCATGGCGGCGATGTAGTAGGCGCTCTTGGAACGGCCTTCGATCTTGAGGCTCGTCGCGCCCGAATCAAGCAGATCGTCGATGTGGGCGAGCATGTTCATGTCCTGCGAATTGAACAGGTACGCGCCTTCCGCGGTCTGTTCGATCGGGAAGTACTGGCCGGGGCGTTTCTCTTCGACGATCGAATACTTCCAGCGGCACGGCTGCGCGCATTCGCCGTGGTTGCCGTCGCGGCCGGTCAGATAGTTGGAGAACAGGCAGCGTCCGGAGAAGGCCATGCACATCGCGCCGTGCACGAAGCATTCGATGTCGAGGTCGTCGGGGATGCGGGCGCGGATGTCGCGCACGGCCTGCAGGTCCATTTCGCGGGCCAGCACCACGCGGCGCGCGCCCAGTTCGTAGAACGCGTTGGCGGCCTGGTAGTTGGTGACGCCGGCCTGCGTGCTCACATGCAGTTCGAGGTTCGGAGCCACCTGCTTGGCCATGAGCATCACGCCGATGTCGGAGACGATCAGCGCGTCCACGCCGGTGTCCTTCAGCTTGCCGAGGTATTCGCGCATGGCTTCCACCTCGTTGTTGCGCGGCAGCACGTTGAAGGTGACGTACACGCGGGCTCCACGCTCGTGGGCGTAGCGTGCGCCTTCCTCGAAATCCTCGAGGCTCAGGTTTTTCGGCGCGCTGCGCATGCCGAACGCCTTGCCGCCGCAGTAGACGGCGTCCGCACCGTAATCGACCGCGGTTTTCAGTCCCCTCAAATTGCCTGCGGGGGCCAACACTTCTGGCTTGTTTCTTCTTTGCACGGATGTTCCTCTTACTCGTAAAAGACCATCAGATATTGTCGTAGATTCACGGGACAGGCAAAGCCCGTCCAGCCGTTACGCAAGCTCGGGCTACGCCAGCTCGCGTGCGACGGCGGCGAGTACGTCCACGGCGTCGGCGAACTCTTCCGGCGTGGTGTAGGAGTAGCTCAGGCGCAGGGAGTTGTCGGCGGCGAAATCGTAGATGTCGCCGGGGTTGAGCAGCACGCCACGTTCGGCGGCCAGCTGGAACAGGCGGTTCATGCGTATCGGCCGGTCGAAGGTCATCCAAATGTAGAAGCCGCCGGACGGCACGTTCCAGTGGGCGAGCCCGTCCATTTTCTCCTGCAGCGTAACGAGCGCGCGGTCGCGGCGGTGCCGCAGCTCCCGTTTCAGGCCGGCCACGTATTCGTCGTACATGCCGTTCGTGAGGAATCGCGCGAACGTCCACTGGCTCAGCACGCTCGCACCGTAGTCCATCTGCATTTTCACGTCGGCGAGCCGCTGCACGATCGGTTCGGCGGCGACCAGCCATCCGATGCGCAAGCCGGGAGCCAGCGACTTGGACGCGCTGCCGAGCGTGATGACCATGCCGGTCTCATCGAGGGCCTTCAGCGACGGCAGCGGGGCATCATCCTCGAAATACAGGTCGCGGTAGGCGCCGTCCTCGATGATCGGCAGTCGGCTGTCCACGGAAAGCTCGACCAGTTCATGCCGGCGTTTGTCGCTCATGGTGACGCCTGTCGGATTGTGATTGGTCGGAATCGTGTACAGGATCGCATTGCCTTTGCGGTTGCGCGCGTTGAGCGGCGCCGGACGGCCGGTGTCAAGCTCCCCTTCCGCCAGCAGGCCGCGCAATGCCTGCACGTTGAGGCCGTCGTCGTCCATCGGCACGCCTTCCAGATGCATGCCGGCCGACTGGAACACCTGCAGCGACTTGATGTAGCTCGGCGATTCCGCGTATACGGTGGTGCCGGCCGGCAGCAGGCTCACCGAAATCATCTGCAGCGCCTGCAACGCGCCGGATGTGACCAGCACCTGGCTTGCCGTGCAGTCGACGCCGGTGGCGCGCATGTGCGCCGCGATGGCCTCGCGCAGTTCGGGCAGGCCTTCGGGCGGCGGGTAGCCGAGCGTTTCGATCTCGTCCGCCGCCTCGCCGAGCACCTGCCGCCACATGGCTTTCGGGAAGAGCCGCGGGTCGAGCTCGCCGGTGCCGATGCGCGTCATGTTCGGCGTGAACTCGTACCGGTTGATGGCTTGGATGGTGTCGTTGTTGGCTTTGAAGAAGCCGGAATCCACGTAATCGGCCCAGTCGGGCGCGCCCGGCAGCATCAGCGACCACGTGTTGCTGACGATTCGCGTGCCCGCTCCATGCTGCCCTTCGACGATGCCGTAGTCGGACAGCTCGTTGATGGCCGCGATGACGGTGGACCGGTTCACGCCGAACCATTCGGCGAGCGCGCGTTGCGACGGCAGACGCGAGCCAATCGGCCAATTGCCGCTGTGCACCTGTTCGCACATGTACCCGACGATTTGTTCGGTGACGGGTTCGCCGGTGGTACGGTCCGGTTTCCAATCGATGTTCAGCGGCGCGATGCGTGCCATGACGCTCCTTCACATTGGTGGTGTCGGTATGGTTCGGCGTTTTCCGCGGTCGGCGCATCTGCTTTCTGACAGTGGACCGTCCTGCGATTGGCTGAGCCAAACCTCAGCTTTTGGCTGGTTGCCTATTGTAGCAACACCTATACAATATGACACTGGTTACGTTGTTTTTCGCAGAATAGAGGTTTTTCCTGCGATTACAGAATGAGCGATTTGGTTGGTTTTGGCTGGGTTGATTACAACCAACCAAATATGTTTGGATGGATAAGAGGCGAGTATGGGATTCTTTTTCCAAGGGCTGACGTTGGGATTGGCGTATGTGGCGCCGATCGGTATGCAGAATCTGTTCGTCATCGATTCGGCGCTGACCAAGCCGCGCCGCCGTGCGCTGCTGACCGCGTTGATCGTGCTGTTTTTCGACGTGTCGTTGTCGCTGTCCTGCTTTTTCGGCATCGGCAGGCTGATGCAGGATTACGCATGGCTGAAGCTGGCCATTCTGGCGATCGGCGGCTTGGTGGTCATCCGTATCGGCGCGGGTCTGCTGTTTCCCGGCAAGGGTGGCGATGATGGCGCCGCGCAAACGCCGCAGTCGCGGACCTCGCAATCGCAGGGCCTTGCGCAACGCGTCACTTCGAAATTCGGCGGCGACAGCGAGCTGCTGCACACCATCGTCACCGCCGGTGTGGTGACGTGGTGCAATCCGCAGGCCATCATCGACGGCACGCTGATGCTCGGCGCGTTCAGCGCGACGCTTACCGTCGGTCAGTCCACGCCGTTCATCACCGGCGTGGAAACCGCGTCGGCACTGTGGTTCTTCGGAATCACCCTGCTGGTGTCGATGTTCAGCCACAAGTTCAGCCCGCGAATCGTCACCGCGATGAACCGCGTGTGTGGCGCGGTGGTGGTGCTGTACGGCGTCAAACTACTAGCTGATTTCGTGATGGCCGTGCTGTAATCCCCGATAGCCGTCCGGTTCCGCAAAAACGTATGCCCGTCCGTGTTTTGCTACCCGAGCTGAGTGGTTGGGTTAACAAAATGCGGACGGGCAGTGCTTTTTCAGCCGAGGAAGGCGAGCTCCTCGTCAGTGAGTTCGAGCTCGTCGGCTTTCAGGGAGTCGAGGATGGTTTCGGGACGGTGTGCGCCCGGAATCACGAACATGTGGTCGCCCTTGGCCAGCTCCCAAGCCAGCACCACGCGCTGGTAGCACACGCCATGCTTGGCGGCCACTTCGCGGAACGGGTCGAACAGGTGCTCGTCGTACGGGTGGCGATAGCCGCCGAGCGGACTCCAGCACACGAAGGCGAGACCTTCCTTCGCGCAGTATTCCAACGTGTCCTGGGTTTCCAGATGGATCGGCGAATACTGGTTCTGCACGGCAACGAGCTTGTCGCCGAGAATCTCCTGTGCGATTTTGAGCTGTTCGACGCTCACGTTGGACACGCCCGCCCACTGGGCCACGCCCTGGTCGAGCAGCGCCTTGATACCTTCGCAGGACTCGTTGTACGGCACTTCCGGATCGTGGCGATGCAGGTAGAGCAGGTCGATCGAGTCGACGCCGAGCGCCTGCGCGGACTGCTTGCCATATTCGATGAGGTGTTCCGGCTTGCCGTCGCGCGGCCAGATCGGCTTGTCGCCATCCCACGCGCGGCGCAGACCGACCTTGGTGGCCACGGTGACTTCCTCACGCGGCCCCTTCCATGTGTCCAGCGCTTCGCGGACCAGCTTTTCGCCGGTCTGTTCCTCTTCGCCCGGCGTGTAGTAGGCCCATGCGGTGTCGATGTGGCGGCAGCCGGCGTCAAGCGAGGCGTGCAGGGTTTCGATGCCGACGTCGTGGCCGCGGTTGTTTTCGATGGTCAGCGGCATTTCGCCGTGGCCGATGGCGGTGGTGTGGAACGGTCCGAGATTACGGAACAACGTCATGTCTTCTCCTTCGAAAGTGGTGTCTTCCGGCAGGCGCGAGCCGGTTGGAGCCGGGTCGGAACCAAGTCGGACGGCATCTCGTTCAGGTTCTGCCAATGGAAAAGCCTACCAATCGCCATGGGCGAAAGGTAGGCTTTTCAAGCCGGACCGGGCGTGGGCAAACACAATGCCGACAATCGCAATGTCATAGGGCGTCACGTTGTCCGACGGCGGGCGGCATGTCGTGGATCAGCGGCCACCGCCGCCTCCACCGCCGCCGCCTCCGCCACCGCCGCCGAAGCCGCCACCGGAGAAGGAGCCGCCAGATCCACCGGATGACGATGGAGCCGCAGCGGAAATCGTGGAACTGACCGAAGCGAAACCGGAGCTTATCTGCGAGCTGATATCGCCGATGCCGCCCATGAACTGCGATCCGCCAAACGCACCGGTCGACATGCCTCCCATAGTGGACATACCATTCCACGCGTGGGAGCGATACGTCCAATAGCCGAGGGAATCGTACCCATACGCGTCAAGCCATTGCGGATCGTTGACTTCGGGGTACGCCTTGGCGAATTCCCTTGCCACCTTGTCGGAAATGCCGAAGGCGGCCGCATAGACCATATACCAGTTCCACATCACCAAATCGAGCGCACCACGGTCGGAGAAATTGGAGAAATCCTCCATATACCGTTTGAGTCCCAAGCATTCTCCGGCATAGGTCTGTCCGGATTCGGTGAGGCCTTCCTTGCGTCCGGTAGCTAAACAGAACGTGCCGACGCATGCGAACGCGCCGCCGAAGCACAACGCCACCGCGATATTGCTTCCAATATTGACCAGCATTCCAATCACGCCAAAGACCATGGCGAAGATGGTGGGCGCTATCCAACGTCCGCTGACATCCCTGACCGCGTTCAATTGCAGGAATTCAATATCGCAGGCATTGGTGAAATGGTTCATCTCCTGATAGCCGTTCTCCCAGCTGGAGCAAGCCTCCTTCATCTGGTTAAAGTCGAATACCGGCGAACCCACGCGTGCGGAAATACGAATCAGCAGTTGCAGGCAGGCTTCCTCGGAGCGACTCAGACCAAGGGTTTCCCGATGGGATAGCGCCTGAGGCAGAATCACCAACGTACTAGTACTTGACGCGGCAGAGGCACGGGATGGATCGGAGGAAATCATGCGCGCCATATCGGCCGCGTTCGCCCTGCTCAGGTCGATGCCACGATACATGTCGGCAGGTCCCGGATATACGGCGAGCGCTTTCTTGACCACCAATGCCAGCACCGTCGCCGTCATGGCACGCGAGGACTGTTCACCCTTGGAATCGTCCACCACATCGATCAGATGCGCGGCGCTGGCTGGGCTGACTTGCGGCGACTCACGCCAGTATTCGATGCCGCCGTGGTAGGTGGCTTCACGGTTCGAAGAGACCACGCCACGAATCGCCAGTACGCAGCACAGTCCGCCCAAAATCAGACATACCAGCCAACCTGCGACCGTAAGCTGGGCTTTGTGCCGCTGGCCGTCACGCCATTGCTGCTCCTTGTTTGCTTCCGTGGATTTCAATTCGTCCAGATAGTCGCCGGAACGCACACGTTCGACGCCACTTGCCCCGGCATTGTCGAATGCGGCGACGAGGTCGACGTACTGGTTCGTGCGCAGGTCACTGACGGTGAAATGCAACGTGCCGTCCGTGTCGCGAGACGTTTGAGATGTGGCCTCAGTGTGCAGCCATGCCCACGAATCGTCGGAACCTATGCCTTTGGGGAAGCGCACGGTGCCGGTGACTTTGCCAGCCGGCACCTGGTTGTCTTCGGGGAACATCTCCCACATGAGATTCGTCACGTCACTATGCTGCGTGCCCATGTTATGAAACGTCATGGTCACGTCGAATTTGAGACTGCTCTGTTTGACGGTGGCGGGAATGTTCCAGCCGATTTCGATTTGTTTGTCATTGTCCGAACCGTTGGGGTCAAGCCCGCCGGTGGCAGAGTCGAATGGTTCCGGATAGTTGGAGCCGATTGTGGTGTCGGCGATGTACCAATGTCCGGCATATTCCGATTCCCATTCACTGTCGGATACATCGCTCGGCAACTGCGGTGCGATCTGCGTGTATTGCTCGCCGGTGGACGCGTTCGTCACGGAGATGTCGGTGATGTTCGTCAGATCCTGGTTGCGCAGTTTGAACGTCAGATACAGTTGCTTCCACGGTTTCGTGTCGCCGTCATCATTCTCGCGTCTCTTCAGCTGGTAGTCCAGATGTTCCGTGAAACGGATGTCGCCGTTGCTTTGCAGCTGCGCGTCAAAATCGACGGAACGGTAGCTTAGATCGGCTTCGTCGCCGGAGACGAAGAACAGCAGGAGCGCTACAACGAGCACCGCAACAAATGCGGCACCCGCCGCGAGCAGTCCTCCACGGACACGTTTCGCATCCATATACCATCACCCTTTCTTCCTGCGTATACCGTGTGCCACTCGTATATGCGTATCGCACATGTCAGCGTCCTCCGAACGAACCGCCGCCGGAACCACCGCCACCGCCGTCGAAACCGCCACCGGAGAAGGAACCGCCGGAACCACCGCCACCGAAACCCGAGCCACCGGAGGACGGTGCCGCCATGGAAATCGTGTTGCGCACGTCGGCGAAACTGGAGCTGAGCTGCGCGCCGAAATCGCCATAATTCGCACTGAACACCGACGCGGCGGCAACACTTGCACCCACCGCAGCGCCAGTGGACGCGCCCATAACGCTGCTGGAATGCAACGGCATGTACATGTACGACGAAGCGGCATGCTCATCCAGCCACTGAGGATCGGCCACTTCCGGATATGCTTTGGTCAGCTGCGCCATCACCTTGTCGGAAATGCCGAATGCGGTGGCATACACCATATATCGGCCCCACAATGTCATATCAAGCACGCCACGGTCACTGAAATCACTGAAATCAAGCAGATAGCGCTTCAGCCCAGCCACTTGGCCACCATATTTCTGACCATTGTCGGTCAATGCATGATATTTGCCATACACCAACGCGAATGCGCAGGCCAGCACGACAGGCACACAGATGCTCATCGTCACTGCGATCTCACCTCTCTCCGCGTACTGCACGCCCTTATAGAACGCGAAAACAAGACCAAGAATGCCGACCAGATTATTCAGGAATCCCCTCGATGAATCAACGGCGCGCAGATTGTCGAATTCCGTGGAGCAGGCGGTATCGAAATCCTGTAGCAACTTGTAGCCCTTTTTGTAGTGTTTGAACGCCTTGTTCATCTGTTTGAGATCGAATACCTGCGTATCCCTCAACCGGGAAGACGCTTTGAGCAGGATGTCAAGCGCCGCATGTTCGGATGAGCTCAGCAGCAGCGAACCGATGTCATTGCGCGCCACCGGCATGATGACGATGGTGCTGGTCTTCTTCATCTTGCGTGCGGTTGCGGCGTCGGAGCCGAGCCTGCCCGCCACTGATGCCGCGTTGGTCGTGGTCAGGTCGATGCCGTCATACAGTTTCGCCGGTCCGGGATAGATGGCGATTGCCCCTTTTGACGCGAGCGACATCACAGTGGAGGACATTTGCCGATTGACTAGTTTGTCGCCGTTTTTTATTTTGCCTGAACCGAGAATCGAAGATGACGCGCTCATGACATCATTCATCCGTGCCGCGGCGGCCGGACTCATGTAGGGCAAATCGCGGTAATATTCGACATCGCCTTTGTATTGCGACTTACGGAAGCTGGTGATACCGAGGTACAGCGATCCCATAATGAACGCCAGGCCGATCAGGGCCGAAACAGCCCAACCGGTCACTCGCTTGACCGCTTGATCATGCTGCTTATCGCGCCATTCCTCCTCTTTCTGAGTTTCGCTATCGATGAGCTCTTGCTTGTGGTTGCCGCTTATCTTGCGTTCCACACCTTGCGATTTCGAGACATCGAACATGGCCACGACGTCCAGATAGTCGCCTGCACGCACGTCATCGGCCGAGAAGAGCAGCGACCCGTTCTTGTCGCGTTTCGCGGTGGACGTGTTCTTGGTATGCAGCCATGCCCAAGAATTCTTCTTGGTGACGCCGTCTGGGAACGTGACCTTGCCGGCCACCTTGCCAATCGGAATCTGGTTTGTCGTGCCGAATGGCTCCCATTGGAAAGAGACGACGTCGTCATAGGCGGTGCTTACGCCATGCATGGTCATGGACACGTCGAATTTGAGGCTGTCAGCGGACGCAGTTTCCGGAATGTTCCAGCCGATTTCCAAAGTCTTATCGGATGAGGAGTCAGCTTTCAAACCATCTGTTTCAGGATTGAACGGTTGGGGATCTCTGAGTACGCTGACATCCGCGATATACCACTGACCTGCGTATTCAGCGTTCCAATCGGTGACATCATTGGGATTCACAAATCTACCTTGGACGTACGTTTCGTTGTTGGTGACATCCTTCACGCTGACATCACTGATATTCGTCAGATTATTGGCTTTTAGCGTGTACTGCTGGTACATCTGTTTCCAATCAAAGCCACGGTCATTCAGCTTCATATCAATATGCTGCGTGACTTTGAGGTCGCCATTCTTAAGCACCATAACATCGTAATCGAGCGTACGATAGCTCAAATCCGGTTCGACATCGGACGTCAAATTCACATCCAGAAAAGTGACGCCCAACAGCAGCGCGGCCGCGACCACCGCAGACAGCATACCGATCAGCGCACGTCTGATATTCATAAGTTCTCTCTTGACTCTCTATGCAGGCAGTCCGCGAGAAGCCGACATACCGTATAGACGAAAAGGGAGTACCGGCGAAGCATCCACCCCGTCAGCGCTCCCCTTCTTTTGTATGGAAATGCTGTATGGAAACGCTCAGAACTGGACCTGCGGTACCTGGCGGTCCGCCTCATTGATTTGGAAGTAGGCAGCCTGCTCGAAATGGAACAGTCCGGCGATGATGTTGGTCGGCACGACCTCGATCTTGGTGTTGTACTTCTGTACCACATCGTTATAGAACTGACGGGCGTAGGCGATTTTCTCCTCGAGCGCCTTGAGCTGGGCCTGCAGGTCCAAGAAGTTCTGGTTGGCCTGCAGCTGCGGATACGCTTCGGCCACGGCCTGGAGGTTCATGATCGCGCGGCTCAGCTGGTTTTCGGCTTGGATGCGCTGTGCCACATCACCGGACTGCGCCGCCTGGAGTGCGCTGGCGCGGGCCTGGGTCACCTGTGTGAACACCTGCGATTCATGGGCAGCGTACCCCTTGACGGTCTCCACGAGATTCGGGATGAGGTCGGCGCGCTGCTTGAGCTGCACGTCGATCTGCGCCCAGCCGTTTTTGACGCGATTGCGCAATGTGACCAGACCGTTGTAGGCGGACACTCCCCACAGCACTATCAGGACGATGACAATGAGTGCAATAATGCCGAATATCATGTGAAAATCCTTGCTTCTTTGCTTGTTTATTTGTCTAATTTTCGCATGAGGGCTACACATTTCGTTGTATTGTCGGTTTTTCCATGCACCCGTAAATCGATTGATGCCAATATTCGCACAGCATGTCGAACGTACGAAAAACCCACCCCTTACGGAGTGGGTTTTTCGTTAGATTACCTATCGGCTTCGCTGCGAAGGATCCGTGAGAAGACGTCAGTCTTCGAATGCTGAGCCGTCAAGCGAGAAGCCCAGTGGGCTTCTCGTAGGTGAAGTGAGCAGCTTCGCTGCGAAGGATCCGTGAGAAGACGTCAGTCTTCGAACGGATCAAAGTCGCGGCGCACGCGGCGACGCGGACGCTCGGAGCGCTCTTCGCGATCGGCACGGTACTCGTCGTAGTTCTCGTCGGCGGCGTAACGCGGGTTGCGGTCGTCACGACGGCTACCACGGCGACGGTCGGAACGGCGGTCATCGCGATCGTAGTCACGGTCATCGCGGTCGGAACGACGGCGACGCGGACGATCATCATAATCACGATCATCGCGATCGGAACGGGACGAACGGCGGTCGTCACGATCGTAGTCGCGATCGTCACGGTCGGAACGACGGCGACGCGGACGATCATCATAATCACGATCGTCATCGCGGTCGGAACGACGGCGACGCGGACGATCATCATAATCACGATCATCG